>ERZ782914.64-NODE-64-length-44790-cov-8.442919_pt1 | contig 44790 bp, 32 predicted proteins | sample MGYA00375948_ERZ782914 | MGnify/ENA primary metagenome ERZ782914 (study PRJEB29894, sample SAMN03576417) | human skin metagenome | biome: human skin; feature: left retroauricular crease; material: organic_material | host: Homo sapiens | place: Italy: Trento...
AAATCAATTATGACGAGTTCGTTCGGGTACGTATGCATGCCAGTCTAATCACCGCGGCAGATGATGATGAGCAAGGTAGGTACTTTCGTGGGAATCGGTCTCATGTCAGTGAACACAAAAGTCATTCATAGCATACACACTTTGCGTGTTAAACAGCATGTGCCTCTACAATACTCGGTCGCGCTGCTTTTTCGTGCCATCATCATTTAGACATCCAACTTGACGAGGGATGGACGTGCATGGAGGAGAGCCACGTGGCCACACACCTGCACATCGAGACTGCCATCTTTTTTTCCCCAGGGACTCCAGATCCCAGCGATTGTGCGTGGCGCGCAAGTGAGTGGCAAGAACCGGCAAGGCCCGCGCAGCTCATTTGAGCCACTCTCTTCATTTTATGACAGAAAATACCATAAGCTCTGGTGGCGTGGCGTACATGCCGACAGCGTATCTACAAAGCAGCATGCCATCGTCCCCGGTGCACTCGACGTATGCCCCCTCTATTGATGCCGCCTCCTCCATGCCCCGCGCTTCTATTGCTCCGTCTACGCCGCGGATTCGATCACCTCCTTTGTCTGTACTCAGCTCTCCGCGCGCCACCGATTGGCGCTACAGTCGCGACTCACTGGCCGCGACAGCTGTTCCTTACACGAAGGAGTACATTGAAAACTATCGTCGTCGAATCAAAGACGAGCAAGACGCCGAAGCCCTTATGCAGTATGCCCTATACTTAATCGAAGCGGCCAAGCGCATGCTGGATCCGCATGACTCGGAAAAGCAGGCGCGCAAGTACCGCGAGGCACTCTTATCAGAGAGCGTAAAAATCATCAAAAAGCTCGCGACGTCAGGTGCCGCGCCAGGCAAACCGCCGTATGCAGACGCGCAGTTTTACCTGGCCAACTGCTATGGCAATGGAAAGCTCGGTATGTCTATTGACCACGCCAAGTCGTACCATTTGTATGTCCAAGCCTCGAAACAAAATCACCCAGCGGCCACGTATCGCACGGCGGTATGCAATGAAGTGGGTGCTGGCACAAAACGAAATTCAAAACTCGGCGTGCTTTTCTACCGAAAGGCCGCGTCTTTGGGCGATACGGCCGGTATGTACAAGCTCGGCATGATTCTGCTGTATGGACTGTTGGAGCAGCATCCCAATCCACGTGAGGCCATCGTGTGGCTCAAACGTGCTGCGGACCAGGCCGACGAGGACAATCCACACGCGCTGTATGAGCTGGCCACGCACTATGCTGAACCTTCCAACCGGTTTGTGCCATTCGATCCTTCGCTCGCGCGAAATCTGTATACCCAAGCAGCGCGACTGGGACACACGCCGAGTCAGTGCAAGCTCGGAGAAGGATACGCGAATGGCTCTTTGGGCTGCCCCGTCGATCCACGCAGCAGTATTATGTGGTTCAATACGGCGGCTATGCGTGGCGAAGGCCAAGCTGAACTCGCTCTCAGTGGCTGGTACCTGACAGGCGCAGAAGGTGTGCTGCAACAGTCCGACATCGAAGCGTACACCTGGGCACGGCGAGCGGCAAGCAAAGGCATCGCCAATGCCGAGTATGCCGTGGGTCATTATGCCGAGATCGGTATTGGGACGGCGGTCGATATGGACGAAGCCGTCCGTTGGTACACCCGTGCAGCCGCGCAACAGCATCCACGAGCCATGCAGCGTCTCAAGGATCTCAAGGCTCATGGTGGACGTATACCGTTAAAAGTACCCGACGCTGATTGTGTAGTTATGTAACAGTTATGTATTATCCAGTAGACAATTCGCGTTTTCCCTGCTTGATCGGCGCCGTGGACTCGTTCAAGTTGTTGAGCATCGACTGGACCGTCGGATCATCAAGGAACGATTCGAGAGCCGTGGGCGTAGACTTGTTCGCGTGTCCGAACGAACGCACTTCCGCTGCGGGTAAGACAGACACGCCCTGTGGCTCATTCATATGTGCCGCGATGCCGAGGTGGCCGCTCTGTGTGAAAGCATCGAGCTGCTGGGTAAAGGAGGGGGAGTTGTGTATCTCAATTTGGTTGAACGCATCGGCGCTAAAGCCACCCACTCCAGATGGATTCATCACGATGCCCTGGGTGCCTTGATTTGGTTGCTGCATCATGCCGAGCCCACATGCTGATAAAAGTCCATACGGATCTTCAATCAGATCCACGAGCGAGTCGTCCATATCAGGTGAAGTGGCTGGTGGCGAGCCTGACTGGGACGAGGATGCATCTTCCACCGTCGTCGGCATGGGTCGGCGCGGTGCGTGAGTCACGAGCGAGGTCTCGGTTTTGTCCTGCAGAGCAGCGTCGGGCACAGGCTGTTCCGTGGCAGCATGATGGGGAGATAGCGCATGGGTGGATCCCGAGCCCCAGTCGGCCATCCAGTGGCCTTGAGCATTGTCAGGAAACAGGTCCTTGATGGGCTCGTGAATACGAAATGGTTCAGACAAGGCCAGTGTCGGACTCGTCGGCCATGTCTGATCTCTGGGCATGCGGCTGGGCGTGCGAATATCGCGCTTGGGTGCAGGCTTTGCTCGCGACGTCCGTCCTTCCGTGGGACTCGGTGGACATCCTAATGGATCCATGTCATCGTCCAGCGTGCTCAAACCCATGAATGGATTCAAGGTCGGCAAAACGTGCGATCGGTCCGCAGGCGATGTCAGGGCGTCGCGAGCTGTGCCAGCAGCCCGCTTGGGTGCAGGTGACGAGGCAGATCGCTGGGCAGCAGATGCGTACGGATTCACATCGGCCATGGTCCCAGGCGGCTGCTTTCGCGGACTGCGACGCACAGGACTAGATGCCGGCTCTGGCCGAGTGCGTCTCGGTGTGGGTGGAAGGCCTGGTGCCGACATCAATGTATTCAACATAGTGCTCGGGCTCGAGTTCATGAGCGATGACGGTATGCCGAAGGCGGAGGATGACGGACTGGCTTGCAACGCATGGCGCATAGAGGCGCTGTGAGCAGGGCTCTTGACAGTCGGGTATGATACTGGCATGGCCGCGTCTGGTGAGGTGGGCGGCAAGTTTTCATCGTGCATATGTTGTCGCTGTCGCTTTTGTAAACGCTCTGCGTCACGGTTCGCCACTGTACTCAGAGTTCGCGAAAAGCCTACGCGTGTGGTGCCGGGTGACGTTTGTGAGCGTTCGCGCTTAATGCGGTCCATGGACCTGCCCGTCGCTTGAGAAGTACTTTCGCGCTTCTTGTCGTCCTTGGACGGACGTGCCACAAAGTTGCGTACATATTCGGGGCGTGCTACGCCATACTTAGCAAAGTACAGGCCACATGGATTACACGCCTGCCAACGCGCCTCACTGTGTGTCTGAATCGGCCCCGAGTTCGGATACTGTGGCGTCCATGTTAACGGAACGGCATCCGATGGCGGTCGTTCGCTGGCGGGGTGGTTAATGGTGACGCCAGACGGTAACGTTAGAATACGCCATGTCGTGGCGTTGGTGGTGCCGCAGTTGTAGCATATGCGTGGCATTTCAGCACGGGTATCACGCAAGCCAGGTCGGCTCGCTCGAGGAGCTGCCTTGGGCTCGGTACGAGTGTTGGACGGCGGCCGTGGCATCTCTGCGCCGGCAGAAGTGGGTAAGGCACCACATTGTACGGCACCTGCGACCATATCCAACAGCCCCATCAAGTGTGACTGCTGATCTTGCGACAAGCCACCCTTGTGAGCCTGCATAGCCTGCAGAACTTGCAGCACTTGCGCCGAGGGAGTAGATGCAGGCTTTGGTGTAATGCTCGGCTCGGATAGGACAGGCGTGGATGGCGCTGGGACAGGCGGTGCAGCAAGTCCGCGAAGTCTGCTTTGGTATTGCTCGCGCCCAAGGTGCGATGCCTCTTTCATGCGCAACACAATTTCAAGGAACTGCGTCGATTTGGCAGGCGTTTCTTCTTCGTCTGAGCTGAAGGCAGAACTTGTGCGCGACTCTAAGCGGACCTGGCCGGTCACGAAAGAGGTGCCGTCACCCGGCTCAGCAATACCGCCACTGAAAAATCCCTTGCCGACAAACACAGGTGCGTATTTTTGTGGGCTTGCCACTGAAGCGTGAGATGCATCAGACTCTTCAGGATCCACAGCGTACACGATATAGTCTCTATTTTTGTCGAGTAATAACTCCGGACTCGCGAGGCAAATGGCGTTCAAACAGGTCTTGAGCAGTACGCGGCCCAAAAGCACATTCGTTCCCTGCTTTCGCGCAATCCGAACTGACACACGATGTCCCGCACGCGCAATCATTGTGTGTGGACTTGTGTCAAGCGTGTACAAGACCTTGACTGTTACGTTAGCAATCCTACCCGCGCGTATATGCATACCATCCATCGTTTGGCGCTGGCTCCGGCGTCTCTCCGAAGACGACATGGTTGGAGGGTATCTAGCAAGAAATGTAGCAAAGCGTATTTATTTCTCCAGCACGACAGAAAATTCACGCACACACTGGCTCCTCTCGTCCTACCTGTCCGACTTGGGCGCTTCGCGTCAAGCGGCCCTTTGTACCGCGGCGCGGCGCGACTCCGGACACGCCTGCCCACCGCATGAGCATCACGTGATGTAGAATCGACCCTGCGCAGGATGATGAAACGTGCCGACAGCTCCTGTGCCTGAGCAGGTGACGACCGTGCTGGGCGCGGCGACGGGCAGAGTAATGGATGACCCGCTCTACAAGCTTGAGTATCTCTCGCTTGTATCCAAAATTGCCACAGAGCTAGAAAATCACTTGGGTCTCAATGATCGCATCCTTGCCGAATTTATCATCTCGCTGCATGAACAGTCGCACTCATCACTCCCGGCGTTCCAGGCTAAGCTGGATGAATCAGGCGCCGAGTTTTCTTCCTCTTTCGTAGAAAATTTGGACCGCCTCATAACGACGCTACACCCAAAGCTGAAGAAATTGCGGCAAGAGCAGGCACAGCTGAAGGACAACACAGCGGAACAAAAAGCTCAAATGCTGCCAGGCTTGGCCATCCAGAACCAAGCATGGTCTGAGCCTGACTACTACAAAGAGCAGCCACAAAAGCGAAAACGCCTCCATGAAGAAATTGAAAGGAATCGCACAGACCGACATGCACGCCGTTCGCCTCCCTTGGGTCAAGAGCCGGACACAGAGCCTATCGTGAACAAGGTGTACGACGGACGAGTGTCTGGTGTCAAGGACTTTGGCGCTTTTGTCACGCTGGAGGGTGTCGTGGGTCGCCGAGATGGACTAGTGCACATCAGTGCGCTCAGCAGTGGCAAAGGTCGTGTGGGGCACCCCTCGGACGTTGTTTCGCGTGGCGATCGCGTCAAAGTGAAAGTCGTCAAAGTAGAGGGACAGCGCATAAGTTTGACGATGCGTGACATCCATCAGGGCACGGGTCGTGACCTGGCGTCGCCACCACCTCGCGGACGAGACCCCATGCCGCGTTTCCTTACAGGATCCAATGGTGCGCCCTTGGGACGACCCGACCCAGAGCCTGAGGAACAACGTGGGCAGCGTCTGAAACGATTAACCAGTCCAGAACGCTGGGAAATCAAGCAGCTTATTGCAAGTGGCGTTGCGAAAGCGACAGACTACCCAGAACTCATGGAAGAAGAACACTCGACTCCTGCGTCACGCCTCGCCGGTGACGATGCTGATGAAGAAGTGGAAATTGAAGTAAATGAAAAGGAAGCGCCTTTTCTGGCGGGGCAAACAGCTGCTTCGCTGGAATTATCGCCTGTGCGCGTCGTCAAAGCGCCTGATGGCTCATTGAACCGTGCAGCACAAGCGGGTACAGCCCTTGCTAAAGAACGCCGCGAGCTCAAGCAGCAAGAGATGAACGAGGAGGCAGACAAAAAAGCGCGTGACATGTCCACAGGCTGGCTCGACCCTATGGCGCAAGCCAGTGACAAGATCTTTGCTCAAGATGTGCGGGACCAGACGCGTAACCAGCATGCCTACCAGCAGCCAGAGTGGAAAAAGCATACCTTCAACAAAGCTACCACTTTCGGCAAGATCACCACACTCAGTATAAAAGAGCAGCGCGAAAGCCTACCTATTTTCAAGCTTCGTGAACCTCTACTCCAGGCAATTCGCGATAACCAGGTTCTGGTGATTGTCGGCGAGACAGGATCCGGCAAGACGACGCAAGTAACTCAATACTTGGCGGAAGAAGGGTTTGCTGATTCGAGCAAAATTGGATGCACGCAGCCGCGGCGTGTCGCAGCCGTCAGTGTAGCAAAGCGTGTGGCCGAAGAAGTCGGATGTCGTGTTGGTCAAGAAGTCGGCTACACGATCCGTTTTGAGGATTGTACGAGTCCAGATACACGCATCAAGTACATGACAGATGGTATGCTGCAGCGCGAATGCCTCGTCGATCCTGACCTAAGGGCGTACTCGGTTCTCATGTTAGACGAGGCGCATGAACGTACCATCGCCACGGATGTTCTTTTTGGTCTGTTAAAAAAGGCACTGCAGCGCCGCCCCGATCTCAAATTGATTGTCACTTCTGCTACTCTCGACGCTGAGAAATTTAGCTCCTACTTTTTTGGATGCCCAATTTTTACCATTCCTGGTCGCACATTCCCCGTCGAGATTCTATATACCAAAGAGCCTGAGCCTGACTATCTTGATGCTAGCTTGATCACTGTGATGCAGATCCACCTATCCGAGCCTCCAGGTGATATTCTCGTCTTTCTTACGGGCCAAGAGGAAATCGATACCAGCTGTGAGATTCTGTATGAGCGCATGCGTGCGTTAGGTCCTAGTGTGCCAGAGCTCATCATCATGCCAGTATATTCTGCCCTTCCCAGCGAGATGCAATCTCGCATTTTCGAGCCTGCACCGCCAGGAGCCCGTAAAGTTGTACTTGCCACAAACATTGCCGAGACCAGTATTACAATCGATGGAATTTACTATGTGGTGGATCCAGGCTTCGTCAAGCAAAATGCGTACGATGCCCGTCTTGGTATCGACTCTCTCGTTGTCACGCCCATTTCTCAAGCCCAGGCTCGTCAGCGTGCCGGCCGGGCCGGCCGTACTGGTCCAGGGAAATGCTATCGGCTGTATACCGAAGCGGCTTTCCGCAATGAAATGCTGCCCAACCCGATCCCAGACATCCAGCGCCAAAACTTGGCGTCAACGATTCTTGCTCTGAAGGCCATGGGTATCAACGATTTGCTGCACTTCGACTTCATGGATCCCCCACCGGCGCAAACCATGCTCACGGCGCTCGAATCGCTGTATGCCTTGTCAGCTCTTGACGATGAAGGACTCCTTACACGACTTGGTCGCAAAATGGCAGACTTTCCTATGGACCCACCCATGGCAAAAATGCTGATTACGAGCGTGGATATGGGCTGTAGTGAGGAAATGCTTAGTATCGTTGCCATGCTCAGCATTCCTAATGTATTCTACCGGCCTAAGGATAAACAAGCACAAGCAGATGCTAAGCGAGCGAAGTTTTTCCAACCCGAAGGTGACCATCTTACACTTTTGACTGTGTACAATGCTTGGGTCTCGAGCCGCTTTTCCATGCCGTGGTGCATGGACAATTTTATTCAAGGCCGCGCATTGCGTCGTGCACAGGATGTGCGAAAACAGCTTGTCGGAATTATGGACCGCTATCATCATGATATATTGTCTTGTGGATCTAATTATAATCGCGTGCGGCGCGCTATTTGCTCTGGATATTTCCGCAATGCAGCCAAGCGCGATCCACAAGAGGGCTACCGCACGTTGGCAGAGGGCGGTGGTAACGTATACTTGCATCCATCTAGCAGTCTTTTTCATCGTCCGCCGGAGTATGTCGTGTATCATGAAGTCGTTATGACTTCGAAGGAATACATGCGTGAAGTGACGGCCATTGAACCAAAATGGCTCGTGGAAGTCGCGCCGCGCTTCTTCCGCATGGCCGACCCATCTCATCTTTCGAAACGCAAACGACAAGAAAAAATACAACCCCTCTTCAACCGATACGCAAAGGATCAAGATGATTGGCGTCTATCCAAACAGCAACGTCTCGCACGTGTTTTGCAATCTCAGACATTTTAGTGTGTATAGGATTCCATGTGGAGTAACGAAGTAGGCCAACATCGACTCCGTATCGTGTCGACCACGTGCCTTGGTTTGCTATGTCCACCGATCCCGCTGAGGACGACGCGGATGTCATGCAGCAAGACGATGCATACGATGAATCACATATGGATGAGGAAGTAAACTATGATGAGGGCGAACCAGAAGCCGATGATGATGGCGATGCGTACGAATCGGATTCAGAGGTCGATGAGCTTGTTGATGAGATTGATGAATCTGATAAGCCGCCTGAGACGAATCGACGTGCTAGGCGCGCACCGCTACGTGTGAAATTGATGCGCAGGAATACATCATCAAATTCTTCGCCGCGTCGTACATCTATTCGAACGTCTCAACGCTCTACACGAAGTCGCGCATCGCGAAATGACAGCTACATCGATGAAAGCGAGGATGATGAGCTCATGGATGCTGTAGATGAGGAAGAGTCTGAAGATGACGAGGATGACGGCAATTCGGAAACAACGAGTGATATGCCGATGACGGCGCGGCAGATTGCTAGAGCGAATCGGGCGCGTGGTATCACAACAGAGGAATTGGAGGAACTACCTATGGAAGAGTCCTCACGCAAGAAAAAGTTGTCAGAAACTGAATTACAATTACGTCGCTCAGAGACCGCACGACGTCGACGGAACCAAAGTGAGAAAAAACTGGAGGACGATAAAATCGAGACAATCAATCGCCTACTCAAGAAACAGGCAGGTAAAGCTCGCGGCAAAGACAAGATGGATGGGGATCCGCCGGAAGAAGGCACTAAAAAGCCCCGCGATATCCCAGCGAATCATCCACAACCCTTTTTCCGCTATATAAACCGCGCCGACAAATCTGTGTTAGCTGTGCCGCTGGGTGAGCCGTACAGTGATGATAACAAGACCGAAGGTCTATATGACTACACATTACGAACAGCGTTTCAAATGTCGCGAGAGGCATGGGCACATAGCTAGGCTAACCGAGAGGCGAGCCCAGATGCACTTCGAAGTACATGCTCCCCAGGTAATGGCATCATCTTGTCGACAATATGTTCACATATAGTGCCGGTTTGTCTGTCAAAGCGGTAACGAGAAACAATTGTATAGGTTTGTTGCGAATGGGAGAATCGGTTCGTTCCGGAGAAGCGGATGCGCATAATGAGTTCATCCCCTGGTTGGGCCGAATTCGGACTTGCCATAACAGGTGGTGCTTTGCGCTGGAATTGCATGTGTTCCATGTGAATTAATGCCTCGGAAAAGCATGCATGTAACGTATGCCGAAGCACACTCGCCCCAAGAAAGTATGCATTACGTCCATGAAAGGAGAAACACGGAGACCATACTTTACCTCCCTCTTGTTTGTCAGGAGACGGCGGTGCAGCCAAGGCGGATATCATACCAAATGGGATCGTGGCATGAGCAGGCTGGAAGGCAAAGTGGATATTGTGATGATACAAATGGTCAGGAGGTTGCGAAAACCGTTTAGGAGCACCCATTTTGAGGACTCGTAATAATGAGCTCGAATTTTCAGATGGCATGCGATCCACCAGTCCCTGTTCCATGAAAGTGGGCAGTGTCTCTCGCAGGACTCGAATCGCAGCTCCAAGACGCACCTGGTATTCGTGCTCAGGTAAGTGCTTGGATTGCTTGCGCACAAACGATGTAGAAGAAAATGCTAGGATACGTCTATCATAAAAGTTTTGTGCCAAAAATCTTCGGCTGGACACGAGGCAAGTAGGATGCATTGGGCGTTGTGTACTGGAACCGATCTCGTAGCAGCCACTGTCATTTGCTTCTGGGGCATGCACGGGTCTGTGGAGGTCTCTTTTGACAAGCGAAGGGGGCCATTTGTTGTTCTTCCATCACGATGGCTGGTGAGACGAGTGCTCGATATGGGGCAGCTATGGCAGCTCTTGGCGGCCAAGAAATGGAGCGCGTGCGTGATTCACGCATTCTTATTGTTGGTGCCGGTGGCATTGGGTGCGAACTGCTCAAGAACCTCGTGCTTACCGGTGTGGGACACATTGACATTGTACGTGCACCAAATACGCATTCTACTAACGCGCTGGCAGATTGATCTAGATACCATTGAGCTTTCGAATCTGAACAGGCAATTTCTTTTTCACAAAAAACACATCAACCAGTCCAAGGCCATAGTGGCGCGCGACGCAGCATCCGCATTCAATCCCGATGTTCGCATTGTGGCACACCATGCAAACATCAAGTCACATCAGTTTGATGTCGCCTATTATGCTTCCTTTGATGTGGTAATGAGTGCACTTGATAACTTGGATACGCGACGATGGGTGAATCGAATGTGCGTGATGGCTCGCGTGCCGCTCATTGAGAGCGGCACGGCGGGCTTTTTGGGACAGGTCCAGCCTATCCGACCTTCGTATACAGAGTGCTATGACTGCACTGAGCACCCCACACCTACTACGTTTCCTGTTTGCACTATTCGCTCAACTCCCTCGACGCCTGTACACTGCATCGTGTGGGCCAAGAGCTGGCTGTTACCTCAACTCTTCGGTGAATTGGATAATTCAGACGAGCAAGAATTTTCTGAAGCAGCCAAGCGCGGTGAAGATGCAGCAGAGCTTCAACGACTCCGTCAAGAAGCGCAACAAATGCTCACTTATCGTGAGCAGCTCTACGCATCGTTGAATGCACCGCAGGTTGTTTGCGAGCGGATTTTTGACAAATTGTACAGCGTTGATATTCAGCGCCTGTTGAGCATGGACGACATGTGGGAGCATCGCACACGACCGGAACCACTCACGTTTGCTTCCGCTTGTCGCGACACATCGTCGCCCACCAAGCCAGATGCGCCAACGCTCCGTGATCGTCGCCAACTTACACTTGCGGAAAATGCGGCTTTGTTTGTTGAGACAGCAACAGCGCTCGCGAAACGCGCAGCTTCTGGTACACCTGTGGCATTCGACAAAGACGACGACGAGACACTAGGATTCGTTACTGCAGCAGCCAACCTTCGTGCACGCGTATATCATATCCCGGAGCAGACTCGCTTTGACACGAAGCAAATTGCTGGCAACATCATCCCAGCTATTGCCACCACCAATGCAATCGTGGCCGGATTAGTGGTTGTCGAGGCACTACACATGCTAGCTTCTCGATGGTCTGAACTGCGGGTGGTGAGTCTTGCTCGTCGCTCCACACGTCTATTTACGACGTTCCCATGCAGCTTACCGAATCCGAAGTGTGGTGTGTGTCAAGATACCTATGTGCGTGTTTTCATCGATACTGAGAGTGTGACCTTGCAACACGTTCTGGATGCTGCTCATTCGTACCTAGGGTATGAGGACGACGCTGATCTGTCGATTTCGGCCGGTGCCCGAATCCTGTATGATGCTGACTTGGACGACAATCTGCCCAAACTCCTACGTGACTTGCATGTGCATCCAGGTGACACTCTTTCTGTCGTGGATGAAAATGGTGTCATGTCTACGGCCCAATTTGTTTTGGAAGGCCAGAGTGACACGAAAACATCGCCCCTTTACATCGAAAAAGCTGTGCAACTTGGCAAACGAAGTTGCGCTGAGAAGGAGGATAGTGACGACGAAGACGATGGCGTCCAAGTTCTCGAGTCGGCACCTTTGAAGCGCGCGCGCGACGCAGATCACGAAAATTCTTCAACGAAACGAATCCGAGCACAAAACGACACGGACAATGTGATTGTGTTGGACTAAGGAAAAGTTACCTCGCGAATAAAGCGTGTATGTATGGCACCAGTAAACGCCACAAGGCCCACGACCCAGAAACCCAGGTGAAAATTAAAGGGCCATGCATGGGCGTATGGCCCGCCTTGAATACTGTGTGCCCAGATAGTACCGCCCGTAATCGGTCCTATACATCGTGCGAAGCTACTCATGGTCTGAGCAAGGCCATTGGCAAGCGGCACGAGATGCAGGGGCGTCCACCCGTTTAAAAGCACCATGACTGACGTGAACGAGAGAATGTTGGCGAGCCAGCGCAGAGCTGCGAAAACGATCATACCGAGCATGACGGCTGCATCTGTATTGGGGAGAAGAAAGGAACGCAGGAATGGGAAGAGAACATAGCAAGGTAAGTATAGAAGCACACCTGTCTGTAAAACAGACAAGTGTGATAGTGAACCATTCGGCGGGCCGAGATTTGGGTATACTTGAAATTGGAACAGCAGCTGGCATAGCGTCATAGTAGCGATGAGACCGGCGTAATGGGACGCTGTAAGACCCAGGCCACCACTGGGTTCGGGTGTTACAAGAAATGCCATGAATACTTGATCGAACATAGACGAGTGAAAAGACAAAACACTGTAGTGTCCAATCACGACTAATGGCAGCATCCAAATGGGTGATGCTGAGGGTATAGTACGTGACAGAGGTGAAGATGGTGACATATTGATGGCCTGTCGACTGGTTTCCTCTTGCGTACGATGCAACTTGCTCGCACGAGCGAAGTGCAACGGAGGGACATAGGACGAAGATGTCTGAGTGGGTATTAAGGACGGTGTTGAATGGAAAGGATGTGAAGTATCATCCTCGCTGTCATGATAATCCCATTCATCCTCTTCCTGGATGGCGCCACTCTCGCTTTCATGATGCCTGTCTTCTTCCATATTTGCAGCAGCTGCCACCCAGAGATCAGTGAGAGATAAAACTGCATCATCATTTGACAGAACAAATCTTTCGACAAGAGACTTGCGCTTATTTTCTTCGTGGTCATATTCACGCATATATTCTGTCGTGAGAAGCTCAGGAGATCGCATTCCAGGTCCTGCATCACTTGACACGCGACTGGCGGTGGACTCACACCGCAAGCGCCTGGGCTCATGGTAGCCATAAGCGGTGCCTGAAGACACTTGACGCGTGCGAGGTCCAAACGCAAGAGGCCATCGTGGTTGTTGCAATGAATGCCGTCCTCGCAAACGACTCCATGCAGAGCTTGTGAATGACCATCCGCTTCGTTCTACATCTTCCTGAGACGGGGAACGAATAACGTTTTGGGGCTCCTCAGGAAGATGAATCGCACCTACGGAGGGCTTTAGGTCCTCCTCGAGAAAAAAACTCAGGAACGCACCGATAATGGTACTTGTTGCTGCTAAAATGCATGGAAGCACGTATGGATGTGCATGAAGAAATTGACTCTGTCCAAATAGCCATGCGTACTTGTTCGCAGGATGTTCCAGCACGCCGCCAAGGATAGGACCAACAATACCACCCATGCCCCACCAGAATCCCATTTGTGCATAAGCACGGCCTTCATTTGTTTCATCAGTGAGTGAACGCACAGCACCTTTAGCAACACCAACAGCGCCGTTGAAAAATCCTTGGGAGAGGCGAAAAAGAATCGCTAGCGGCAAGTTCGGAGCAAAGCCGAATGCGATGAGTGACAGAGAATTACCGATCATGGAGGCTCGCAAAACGAATCGGCTTCCCTTTTTCTCCGCGACAGATGACCACATGAGCGATGTAAGAAATTGGGCCAAGAAAAAAAGCGAAGCCACAATCCCAGCCCAAAAGCCCACTCGACTCTCGTCGCCGAGATCATAGTCTTTTAGCATGAAAAACAAGAAAGGGCCGGCCACACCAGATGAACAAAATTCTCCGAATATAAGCATGCAAAGAACTGTATATGGGAGCGTAGGAATGGGGTTGGATTGCGACGAAGGTGGTTTCAATGGCAAAATTGATGGTACACTAACCTGACTCGCACTCACATATCGACCAGGATGCTCCCAGCCATCCGAGGCTCTATTTGCTCGATGACGTGCCGAAAACACAGAGCTATTCCTGTTTGAATCCTGACCGATCCATCGGCGCATACCTGAGAACCCTAACGATACATCTCGCGACCGACGCTTGAACGATAAGGGCGGCGGGACTCCGGATTCTTGCGAAAGACCAGTCGATTCGGACACTTGCAGCCTCTCCTGCGTATGAAGAGGTGAAAGAGGTTGATTTTTACTTCCGAGCCCATGTTTTCCCAGAACACTGTCTTCAGTCATGCCTTTGACACGCCACAACAGGATGCCAGGGAAGTGTTCACCGTAGTCAGGTGTACTGTATTTTGGATGTGGAGGTGACACATTCGCTTGAAAAATGTTGTTGGTGCGAGGTTGCGACACGCAGCACCTGCACAGTCCTTTTTAAATTCCACATTGCCATCCGGGCAAATGGCGCCTGCGCTCGCCGAACCTGGTCCGTCCAGTGCAAAGCAAACTGCTTCTGGAAAGAATGATGCTCTCAATCAAGAGCGGCAGGCAACTCCTGAGCAGATGGCGGAGATCCGGCGACTCGTCCAGGTCATCGCACGATTATTTTATGATGATGGATACATACTTCTTGTTGACCAGCTTGTGAGTATTGCATTAATTCCTATTGAAGTTCTTGCGCGTCGTATTGGAATGCAGACGCGTGATTTGGCTTCACTTGCTTCAAAACTTGTTGAAGACCGCGTGATTAGCGTTTACCGGTGTCAAGAGACACGAGACGGTCCATTTCAGCGATCCATCACTCGTACTTACTTTTATATTGACTACAAATTGTTCTTGGATGTAACTAAATGGAGAATGATGGCTATGAGAAGACATATTGATACTAAGTTGCGCAACGGCTTAGATAACAAGGGGTACGTGTGCCCTCGGTGCGGCAAATCGTATTCCACATTGGAAGTCGCGCATTTGTTGAACCCCTTTCGCAACTTGTTTGTATGTGATGTTCCAGGATGTGGCACGGAGCTTGTCGATAATGAAGACGCAGAAGACGTACGAAGCTCGAAAGACACGTTGACTCGCTTCAACGAACAACTGAGTGTCGTTCAAAAAATGCTCCGCAGTGTTGATGGTGTTGCACTACCACCAATGGATGCACATGCATGGCTTGCAAAGAACAGCGCTGCACCCCCCTGGGCTCATGAGACGGCGCGCGATGAAAAGGCGCTGGCGCCTGGCTCTGTTCCTAAAATGACACCTAAGGCTCCTGCCGTGCGTGTTGAAATGGCACACGATACTGAGCGAGAGAGGCTGGAACTCGAACGTCAGCGTGCTTTGGAAGAAGAACAACAAAGAGCGCAGAACACTTTGCCATCATGGCATTTGGCATCCACGGTTAGTGGTGATCACACCGGCCTGGGCAATTCCGAGTCTCTGCGGCGAGGGTCTGAGGTGGACGACATAAAAGACGTGCCCCAAGACACTGAAATACAATCTGTCGAAGATGTTGACTATTACGCTCGCTATGCCTCACAAATACAAGAATTTACAGATGCAGAAGCTACAAGTACAAAGCGCCAGGCAGAAAATACGCACGATGGACAGTCAGAACAGAAGCGGATCAAACCTGATGAAGAAGAAGAGGAGGAGGACATGGAGGACATGGAGGATGTCATTTAAATTGTAGATGCCGGGGTCTCCTGTCTTGATAAGGAACACATTGACTCAATATCACATCGACATATGTGGCAAACATACTGCCGCCTAGGCTCACGACCATTCCGTCTATCGTGTTGGCGTGACTTTTGCACACTGTCCCGGAGATGCACGGCACATTCAAAGCAGAGCGAATGTGTACAAGGAAAAAGCACCGTCATTGCTGGATTTGACATACAGATTGGGCACTCTGGACCATCTTCTCGATCAGTCTCAGCAAGCCTAGCAGCATTTTCCATCAATGCTGGGTTGAATACCAGGGGCTCATGCGGGCGATCTGCCGTGGCACGATCACCAGGCTGATTGTTGCTCGTGTGCACTGTTGGTTCATCTTTTTTAGTCAGAGGTGATAGGCCAAACAATTCGTGCAGCTGCAGTCGGGTTGAGCCAAGGTGTGCATACTGAGCAAGTGTGCGTGCCTGGTAGGATCCAGAACCAATAATGTCCCATGTAGTGACGATAGCATTACGCTGCGGTAACTTTAATTCGTCTTCATCCAGGGCCTCTAGTACAATGGACAAACGCTTTGGATCTGCCGCAATCCAGGCATTATCTAGCACAAGGGGGAGCCTCACCATGACCCCGTACCCGGTCTCGATAATCGTGGATGCAATTCTCCAGCCGTGACTCCACTGCGATTCTAGAGGCGGATGGACTAAATCTGGACCAACATGTCTCGATGCTTGCAAATATAGATCAATCCGGGCCCGAGGTGCCACACAATCGCACATGACCGTAATACAATGAGTTGGGTTAGGTAGTGCCAAACTGGATTGCACCTCAGGTATCAGTTTCACGTTACATGAAGACAGATCCGTGCCGACATGAATAAAGTCATGGTGGAGATTGACGTATAACTGAAACAAAGTCAAACTCGAATGATTTGCCACACCATCAATCCATCGAATAAGCGTGTCTGTCATTACAACATTATCATCATCAGCGCAAGCTCCAGAAAAATCACCAACATTTGGACCAACGATCCGCTCAAGTGAGTCGTTTCTTTTCGAATCCTGGCCTAAAGATTCATCCGTGGGGTGTTCCGGCAAGTGAAAGTCTCCATGCTGGGGAGGGCGCAATTGTTCTGGGGAAACAATTGAACCTCGTTGAGCGGTGTTCAGCTCAATATTAGTTACACCCTGCTGACTTTCAACATCGGCATTTCTTCTATGCTGCATGGCTCTCAGGCCTGTCAAATGCCGCCACATCGTTGGGGCAGAGGAATAAGCTCGCATGGCCAGCGGTTGCGACACGCACAAGCAGCGGTCGTGCACGCTGCGCACGTGATACCCTCCACAAGTGACACTCCAAAAAGTCTCGACAATTTTTTTTTCGCTGGTGTGGCACTCGTGTGCTCAGTGCCGACAGAATCGCTTCGCCACGATGGAATACCACGCACCAGCGCCGCAGCGCATGGTATTGTGCGCTGATTGTGGTATACCTATTGAGCCTAACAATGCAAATCGATGTGTGAACTGTTTGCGAAACAGTATTGATATTACAGAACTGATTCCTAAGACTGCTACGATCAACTTTTGCAAGAATTGCGAGAGATACTTGAATCCGCCCAATACATGGGTCATTGCTGAGCTTGAAAGCCGTGAACTTCTCGCTATTTGCTTAAAGAAGCTCCGTGGTCTTAAGTCTGTGCGTCTAATCGATGCCAACTTCGTGTGGACTGAACCACACAGCAAGAGACTGCGCGTCAAACTTACAGTGCAGAAAGAGGTTTTCACCTCAACAATTCTAGAGCGTGCTTTTGAAGTTGAAATCATTGTACAATATGGTCAGTGCCCGGATTGCACTCGTCTCGCAGCCAAAAACATGTGGCGTGCAGCCGTGCAAGTCCGTCAGAAGGTACCGCATAAGCGTACTTTCTTGTATTTGGAGCAACTTATTCTGAAGTACAATGCGCACCGCGAAACCGTATCTGTCCAGGAAAAGAAGGATGGTCTCGACTTTTTCTACGTGCAGCGTGCCCACGCCATCCGCATGTGTGAGTTCCTTGCGAGTGTTGTGCCAGTTCGTTCTACCAAATCAGAGCAGTTGATCAGTATGGATGTGCACACAAGTTCGAGTAACTACAAATTCACCTACAGTGTAGAAATTGTGCCATTGTGCAAGGATGACTTGGTGTGCCTACCGCTTCATGTCGCGCGTTCCCTTGGTAATATTGGACAGTTTGTGTTACCCTTCCGCATCAGCAATGTGATTAAACTCATTGACCCTGTCACACTCCAAATGGCTGATCTGACGGCTGAAAAATACTGGCGTGAGCCATTCCCTGCACTCTGCACCATCCCTGAAATGGTCGAATTCCTTGTGCTCGATATTGAGCCTCTCGGAACAGTGGCACACGGACCCCACGGACAGGTCATGCATAAATTTATGGCTGCGGATGCACAGGTATCGCCTCTTCATGCCAATACATTTGGCGAGTCGGACGCCGTGTTTTACGTGCGTACGCATCTGGGACATATCCTGCAGCCCGGCGACACGGTCATGGGCTATTATCTCGCCACGTCGAATTTCAACTCTGCAATTTATGATGCCGTACCAGAAGAACGGCGACCAGATGTGGTTCTGGTGAAAAAGAGCTACCCAGAGCGCAAGCGCCGATCCAAGCGCAACTGGAAACTTAAGAGCATTGCCAAGGAAGCCGACGACCCGACGGCTAGTGAACACTATACGGGACGCGGCGCACTCGGTCGTCGCGGAGGTTTGGACTCGCAGCGTGTCGAGCAAGACTACGAACTATTCCTTCGTGACCTGGAAGAAGACGACGAAATGCGTGCGAATGTCAATATGTACAAGGACAAGGTACGCATGGCTCAGGAAGAGGAGCGTCGTCGTCGTCGTGAGGTCGCGTACCGCGACCCACAGGCTATGGATGATGACGATGAGCCAACTGGTGAGCCTATGGTCGATGGCGATGACGGCTTGACGACCGATAACGAAAGCGAGTATGGCTCGGACAGTGAGTTGCCGCGTGTTCAGCTCGATGAGCTGCTGGATGATATGGACGAAATGGCTATTGAAGAGCAGGAGTAGAGCAATAGGCCTATCAAAGGTAGAGTGAGCTGTAGAGTCGGTTAGTGCGTCGTATACGTACGGGCTGAAGATGATCGAGTTGGGACGCTCTAGCTTGGCAAGTGATTGCTCAAATTTACTCGACAGTTCTTCGTCACCGATAGCTTTAGCTGCCTGCGACATTTGGCGAAGTAGTTCCTGAAGTCGACGGAACGCACGAATAATAGAACCTTCAAACACGTCTGTCATCTTGCAGATGTCGACAAAGCGCGCGCCCTGACACCATTGTAGGACGGCATCCATCAACTCCACTTTGAAGCTCTGGACATAGTCTTGCTCCACCACAGGAAGGCGGCATTCGACGCTCACTTTGGCGATCCGCCGAGCGGTGTCTTGAAGTATACGAAGAGGCGCTGCAAGCTCTTCTTTTAATCGCACTGGGTGTTCACTACGCTCACCGAAAACGAAACATGAGAGAAGCGCTGCACAATGCTCTGGCTCCATATCGTTAAACGTGCCGGTAAAGATGAGTTCCGTGAGGAGCAATTCATCGCCTGTGGAAATTTCACATGCCACGCGGCCTTTCTTTTCGACAATGTCTTCGGATGAGGTGAAGCCGAGTCGGCGAAGAACGCGTTTGCGGCACTTGAGCTCATCGAGCTGCAGCACATTGTGAGCCGTGGAGATTTGTGACTCGAGCGTCTGCACCAGATCGGCACTCTCGCGTTTCTTGGCATACAAATCATACTTGGGCTGGAATGACGTTTGGTCTTGGGCAATACGGGCCTGCTCCATCCTCGTCTGTAAAATTTCCATCTTACCCAACAGCTGCTTGAAGGACATATCATCGATCTTCATGTCCTTGACTGCATCGAGGCGCGGCAGACCGGATGGGAAGCGGCGATGTACTTCTTGCAAGTTTTTGCCCACCTGAGCTCGAGCATCGCGCAAGCGCACGTCTTTGGGCAAAAACACACGAATCCCACTGAATTCTTGGACATGCGAAAGCAAAATAGGCACACTGATCCATTCACCGCTACTGCTGGACGCAGGCTCAATGCCCGAGAAGGAAGGCGCAAACTCGCGCTGCTTGGGTACGACCGTGCCACTTGCACAATGAAGCAAGGTATCCACAACATAGAGACTATGCGCCGGTGCACGAGGATCAAATTCCTGGCCACGCGGCGGCATGCGCTTTTGATAGGAGACGACGACGCCCCAGCCGTAATCGGTGTCATCGTGCTGAACCTTGATGAGGCGGCCTGCTTGGAGAAATGGCAGAGCATAGCTAGGGTGCCGCATCACTTCGCGACGGTCGGCATCAAGCTGCGCAAGCGTCTTTTTCATGGTATAGTACGCAGCGACTTCAGCCTCGTCCGGGACAGTGATGGCATCGTGATTCTGCTTAGCCGCAGCAAGCTTGTCCTCGAGCATTGGAACAGACGCAGCCTGTTGGAACTGGAAAAAGCAGCGCTGCAACATAAGCTCGGGGGAAATTCCTTCTACCCGCATCAGATTCAAAATCATGTTGTAGCCGAGATGAAAAGCGCTGTTCAGTCGATCAGCCTCGCCCTTGACCATGACCTTGGCAGCGCTGGGTTCGAGCTTTTCATCAAACATCATAATGACGATACCACGGTCATCCAAACCGCGACGACCAGCACGACCACTCATCTGAATAAACTCACCCGATGACAAGTTTCTGAATTCATTACCATCCCATTTGCGCACAGCCGTGAATACGACGGTGCGCGCTGGCATATTGAGACCAATACTGAATGTCTCTGTAGCAAACAGAACTTTAAGAAGACCCTCCTGAAACAGCAGCTCGATCACTTCCTTAAGAATGGGAAGGAGACCTCCGTGATGGATACCGATACCGCGCCGGAGAAGAGGAAGAATGTGCTGAATTTGAGGCAGGTTCTGGTCTTCTTCATTCAGACATGCCGTGGCGTTCTTGAAAACAGTGGAGACCATATCCTTTTCCTCGTCGGTATTGAATTCTAGTTTGGTCATCTGCAGCGCAAGAGCCTCGCATTGCCGCTTGCTAAATGCAAATACAATGACGGGATTGTATTTTTTCAGCATGATCATTTTGACAATCTTGTAAATGTCGGATGTACCCGAAGAGTTAGCACCTCCTTTCTTCGACTGGCCCTTTCGACCCTTGCCTGAGTCGGTACTCGCCGGATCATCGCCACGAGCCTCCGCCAGGGCACCCATAGCTCGCTGGAAATTGTCTTCACGGAACACACCTTTTTCATCCACCACAAGGTGAATGCCGTTACCGCCCTGAGGAAATAGGTAATGTTGCAATGGTGTGGGACGAAAATCTGTGTACACAACATGGCATGGCTGAGCGTGGATTTGGGAGATCCACTCGGCAAACTGCATAGCGTTTGGAATGGTGGCTGATAGGAAGACATAATGCACTTTTCTAGGCAAAAGAATGATGGTTTCTTCCCATACAACACCACGCTCCTTATCGCGCATGTAGTGAATCTCATCAAACACGACCCAAGCTACTTCACGCATGAGCTCAGATCCACGATAAAGCATGGACCGCAGAATTTCAGTCGTCATGACAAGACAGGAAGCGCTAGGATTGAGAGTGACGTCGCCGGTCATCAAGCCGACGTCACCAAACTCGGCCGCAAATTCACGGTACTTTTGGTTGGACAGGGCCTTGATGGGCGATGTGTACACGACGCGCTGGCGATCACGTAGAGCTTGGGCAATGGCATATTCTGCCACAATCGTCTTACCTGCGGAGGTATGAGCTGATACAAGGACGCTCTCGTTACGCTCAATGCAGTGGACTGACGTTCGCTGGAACGGATCCAGCTCAAAAGGCCACGAGCGAGAGGGTGGATCACGCGGAACATGCTTGGATAAAGGCACGTAGTCATAGCCAGGTGGAATAGCCACCTGGTGACGCACCGAGTGCGACAGCTTCAGCGTCGCCGCCGATTGCTGGATGGACGACGAGTCATGGTCAGTAGACTGTGCGTCTTCGGCTGTCGGCACTTGTCGCACAGACTCGGCTGTGAACTCGTCTGTCACGACAGCTGGTGCATCATCTATACGAGACTTTTTTGCACCATCCGGTTCTTGCGGCGACACCGTTGTCGTGGGCGTGCGATCCGTGCCTCGCTTGCCCATAAGCTGCGACCGATTGTTCAAGGCAACGAATTTTTTTTTAATGGAGGGAGCGGACGTCATTTAGCCACGTGGCCAGATCGTACGCGTGTCGTCCAATGCATTCTGGGTTGTTGACTTTTACCATGACCATGAGCAGTGCGCCATCGATGGCCATTGTCCCGCCGCCACACGCATCATGCACCAAAACAGATGCACATTCTACGATGCACCCTGAGCTGGGTGTCCACGATACCATGCGCCATGGTCTCCGGAGTATGCGGGACGAGTCAGCTGCTGCGACCATGCACCCAGTTCAGCACCGTTTGGAGCGCTGGGATGAGACTCAGCGCAACTGGAAGATGGCTATGTACCGAAACACTTTTGGGCTCGGTATGCCCATGCGCATGATGATGGAGCGCAAGAATGTAGCCTACACGCCACACATGCCTGCCAAGTGCGTCAGCAATATACACTTGGACGTGCTGGATGGGCGCGACGAAGTGCTGGATCCCGTCGACTTTTTACCCTCGAATGTCACAGGAGAAAACCGCCTGGGAAGCGACATGCATTCAGCTATGGAGCAGAAATGGCGCGTTTAAAAGTATATACGTCCCAGCGATGCACGGTACGTGCGGGTATCAGTGGTGACGGCGCTGCGTTGTCTATGCGCTCGTACATGAGCAGGTAGGGGTTTTGCACCTGAACTTCATCCCATGAGCACAATTGCACATGATCGTCTGAGACGCGCGTCCACACGTCTGGACCTTCATCCAAGGGACAAGGACGCCTTCGATAGGAGACGTAATGTCCATAGTTATGTGTACCATAGTGCGTTACCATGGCACTGAGTCTGTATGTGGCGTTGCCTGCCTTTTCGGAGGGGGAAATGGGCTGTAATGGATGGGCAGAAAGAGTTGCGCCTGTCATGAAGGGAAGCATGTCGAGGTACTCGGGAAAAACGACACGGGCCTGGTTTTTGCTGGCCCCGAAATTACCCAGAGAAAAAGACGAGCGATTCAGGTGCAAGACAAGAATGGGAGGACACCTCGCCATCATAATTTGTTTCGTGGCATAAGTACTTAGTATGCGTTCCAACTCAATACCATCGAGCTCGTGTGTCGCCTCGAGTTCGGAGTCATGAGCCCCGCTGCAAAGCACACGTTTCAGTGTTGATTGCTGGGCATCCAAGAGAGCTGCCTGCTTGCTCTGTTTCCGTGAGCACGGCTTCGTGATGGCATCACGAGCCGATTCGATGCGCACGAGCGTGGCTTGTAGGCTGCATCGATGGCATACCCACTCTATATGCTCGAGCTCCATCCACGATGCTAGACATTGCTGAAGGGTACATGTCGAGCTTGGCACCACCAAATCCAGATCAGTAAACGAAAAATGGCGAACTGCTTCCATGTAGCCACACTGAGCACACGATGTCCGCTGTGCCAGCATGCCGCGAAATGGATTTGAGACATGATCACCATCAAATCCAAGCTGGGTACGTAGACGGCCTCGGACCAGGATCGACGGTGCAGTAAGCAACCCGAGACCTTGCGTAGTTTGCGACCGCAACGCATGCGAGCGACCCTGCTGCACAGCACCCAATTCAGCGTCGAGCGTCTCCATCAGAAGTACACAAAGCTCATGCGCATCTTGCTGTTGTTGTGCTGAAAGTAGCGATCGTATGCCATGCGATGGTGATGCAGACTGTAGTGCAGTTCGTAATGCACGAGGTGTGAGGGTGGTGCGTCGTGCCTGAGGCGTATTTAGCGCGACTAAAAGTGCTAACAGAGCGTCCGTCACAGGTGTCGCTACATCCCAGCGACGTGACATACATGCCATGTCATCGAGATAGCGTGCGAGATGCGTCAAACTCGCGAGACTTTGCACTACGCTGTTAAAGTAGCAGTCAACGCTTGGGTTCACCAACCCAGCATAATGCGGCACTCCAGATGAGAGTCTCTGCTTTTGTGCGGCAACACTTGCATGTGCATCAAGTGCTGGCGGTGGCGAGTCATGCGCAGGCAACAGACCGCGCAGTGGATCAAAGCCAGGAGCGATCCACGGCATCAGGATGGGTATGATACACGCAGCCAACACTAGCGAAGCAGCAGCGAGCGTAAAGAGCAGAATGCGAGTGTCTACAATATCAGACGCGTCTGCTGCTTGTACCACTGGCGAATGCACAATCAGCCACGCTACCGCCAACAACAACATGCAAGCAGCGCTACAGCCTCAATGCTGGCGTGCGACATGCATTCATGCAGCGAATGACGCTTGGTGGGGAATTATGCTCTAACTTGCCAATCACACGGAGGCGAGTCCATTTATCTCGTCTGCCGCTGTCGCCGAAGTAGCGTCAAGGTGTGTGTGACATGGGACTGCTGTCGCTCGGCACACCGCTTGCGTGGGAGGACGCGTTCTCTCTGTCAGAACATGTGCGTACGCATGGCATCGAGCAATTTTTGTCCATATGGCGCAAAGAGCAGGGGCGACAAGGCGATGCTTTATTGTGGGGTGACGAGCTCGAATATATGGTCGTCGTGCTGGATCACGAGCACAAAACGGCCCGGCTTTCTCTGAGGCAGGGAGAGATCTTAGAGTGCCTGAATCGATGCTGCTCGACAGAACTTGACGATATTAGGCCGGATGAACGGCCCACCTTTCACCCTGAGTATGGTCGCTTCATGTTGGAGAGCACGCCCGGTAAGCCTTTTGGTGTGAGTGTGGCTGAGCTCCTCCGCGTCGAGCCCGACATGGAACTGCGTCGAAAATTGGCTCGAAAGCATCTCCAGGCGAATGAGGTACCCATGGCGATTGTATCGTATCCACGACTCGGTACGCACGACACGCCCTTTACAGATCCGGCGCATGCGCCGCATGGCGAGGCGAGCCATTCACTTTTCTTGCCGGACGAGCTGATCAACAAACATGTCCGCTTTCCCACGCTTACAGCCAACATTCGCAAACGCCGCGGCTCCAAAGTGCGTATAAACGTGCCTCTCTTTCGCGATGTACATACCCCTACGCCGTTTGTGGATCCTAGTGTGCCTTGGGACCGTCATGAATTTGCGGAGGATCAGGAAGCGGCTCTCGGTGCGGCATATACCGACCACATCTACATGGACGCGATGGGCTTTGGTATGGGCTGCTGCTGTCTGCAAGTGACATTCCAGGCACCTTGTATTGACGACGCAAAGCGCATATATGACCAGTTCATTCCTCTGACGCCGCTCTTCCTCGCAGCTACGGCGGCAAGCCCCGTATACCGTGGCTATTTGGCCGACGTTGATTGCCGTTGGAACGTGATCAGCGCCGCCGTCGATGACCGAACCCCGATCGAGCGTGGTGAAGCTCCTCTCAAGGAGGGCGAACCTCAGCATAACTCAGATTCAGCTGAGCGGCGTCTGCGGAAGAGCAGGTACGACTCTGTGGACTCGTACCTAACGACGCGCGAATGGAACGATGTGCCGCTCGAGATGAATGAGCGCGTACGCCAGCGCTTACTTGAAAGCGGCGTTGATGCCCTGTTGGCTGAGCACATGGCACACCTGTTTGTCCGTGATCCCCTTGTGATTTTTTCTGAAAATATCAACCTGAACGATACTCGCTCCATGGACCACTTCGAGAATATTCAGTCGACCAACTGGCAGACGATGCGCTTCAAGCCTCCGCCTCACGGAGGCCATACCGGCTGGCGCGTCGAGTTTCGCTCGATGGAGATTCAGCTCACAGACTTTGAAAATGCGGCGTTCTGTATTTTCCTCGTTCTGCTCTCGCGTGTGATTATGACTATGCCGGTCGATTTTGGCATGCCGATTTCATTGGTGGACGTGAATATGCAGCGCGCGCAGCGGCGCGATGCAATTCATTCGCAGCGTTTTCATTTCCGCTCGAGTCGGCATACCTCACAGACGCAGGAGTACACGCTCGCTGACATCTTTCATGGTAGCGCAGGCGATGATACGATGCCCGGTTTGCTTCCTCTCGTGCATTCGTACCTCGACTCACTCAACATGTCGGAGACGGAACGCCAGCGCCTGAACAGGTATCTCGATCTGGTCGCCATGCGCGTGGATGGGCGTCTTATGTCGACGGCGACGTACATCCGTCAGTTTGTCCAGCAGCACCCCGCCTACCGACGCGACTCGGTCGTGAGCGATGAGATCAACTACGATTTGCTGTGCACGCTTGACCGTATTGAGCGTGGTGAGTGCGAGGTACCCGACTTTATGCCAGCATGGTTTGCCGCCTATCGACGCGAGCGTAAGTGAGGGTATCTTTTTTCCTACGGCAACGCACTCTGCAGAGCCTCGCGCACAAAAGGTGGGTGCGGTCCACGCTCAATATACGCGAGCAAGCGATGCTTGCTTGACCTGTCAGAAGCACCCTTCGCGACAAAAGTACAAGCCGCGTCCACGAGACCTGCTTGTAAGAGCGCGCGTACAATATATACGTAGCCATGTGGTGGCTTTTGCGAGCTCACCAGGCGTGTAAGAGCATGCATGTTGCGCGTTTTGATATAGGCTCGCACACGCAGGCCATAGTATCGTGAACTGGGCACACTAAAGGTATGCCGGAGCTTTTCGGCGCGATATTCCATGGCAGGATTCTCTAAGCAGGCCAGAATCGTGGCATAGAGAGACGCACCTTCTAGGTCCTCGCCGCCCTCGGACTTGACGGCCGCTTGGAGGCCGAGCAGGGAGCATGCCTCGCCGGTGAGCCGTGCAGGCCATGCACACGTGCGATCCTCATCAAAGTGACGCTGAGCACGTCGCAAAGCCTCGGCTCGTGAGGAGACATCCATGCGCTGAGCCCCGTCCATGCACATGAGCGCCATGTCTGCATGCCGGTCGTCCTGGTAGAAAAAGTCGTGCAGCATCCCTGGATCTTGATCACGTGCATATGACACCAGCAGGTGAGGCGCCAAGTCGGTGTAGGTAGGCGTAGCGGGTGGGCAGAGGCCCATGGCCCATGGAGTCGGTGATGATTCAGTCCATACGAGTGACTGGACCGTGCGGAATAAAGCGCCACGAGCTAATGTGCGTTGCAGGGCGAAGAGAACCTGGTACACCAAATCCGTGTCGCCGCTTTCCACCGCCTTGTGAAGAGCCAGGCGATGCTCCCGCATATGCAGCAGCAATGGGATTTGCTCTCGAGCACGCACTTCTCGCTCAAGCAGAAGGGTCGCGATCTTTGTATGCCCAGCTTGCCATGCACATCGCGCCATGTCCGCGTAGTTCACGGCGCTGGCTGCCTGGAACTTGTCCATGATGACATGCGCGAGTTGCTCATCTCCCCGAATAGGACGCGCCCGTGCCACTTTGGCACGCAGCCAGTGCTTGAGCACGGGGTCAGCACGGATGCCCAGGAACGTGCAGATTTGCACCGCGAGTTTGTGTTGGTTTCGCGAGGCGAGACGGTATAAGATCAACGAAACTGACTCGTCATACGCAGCAGGAATGCCGATGGACGGGCTGCGTACCGCATGCAAGATGCGCAACATGCTGGACACTTGAAGCATGCGCGCTGGATCATATGTATCCAGGAAGGTGCGGCCGAACAGCGCCGCTTGGAGAAGCGCTTGCTGCGTAGCCGCATGCCATTCCAGCGACGCGGCCTCGATACATGCTTGAACGGCCTCTTCAAGGCTGTCTTGGATGGCTCGCACAGCCTCATAGGCGTGCGGACTATGCTGCTGAGCCATTCGGGATGCATCGAGGAGTATAGCCGCGGTGTGTGTCGAGCCAGGCCGAAGTGCGGCCAATGTCGGAGCCTCAGCCAGTGCCATATGCTCATGTGCATCGATGTGCACCACATGCAGACCATCGGGGCTGCTGTAAATGTGGGGAATGCCACGCACATGGAATACCAAGGGCTCTTCGTACGGTCCCAGCAAGAGTATGTGCTCATACATAGCAAGTGCTACAGCATTGTCCTTGCACCATGCCATGGCATAGACGCCTGATCCGCCGAGCCCGCCTTTATCGAGCTTTTGACCGAACAAGCTGTCGTCATCGAGAAGGGGTCCCGCACGCAGCGCCATCGGAGCCGCCAGGTACGCTTGTGACGTTCGAAGATCGTACGTGCGCAGCCGTCGCGAAAAGTCAGCTGTGTCCACATGCAGCTGCTGGTGCTCATCCAGCCATGCGACGTATTTGCCCTGCAGGCTGTAGCTAGCACCGAGTATGGGCTGCGTAACAGGCAGGGACGCGTACGAGTGCTCCTGCTCCAGCGTCCAGGCACCCGTGTCTGTGCATAAAAGAAGTTGCTGGTGGTTGGGCGCCCACGCACAGAGATGCGGCTTGGGTGTGCACAGTGGCGGGATCACATGCACATCCAGCGTGGGCGCCTCGTCGGGCCACACATCTGTGTGAGAGAAAGACGCTTCCACGACCATACCATTCCGAAGAAGTGCCCATAGTCGACGTGGTTGGATGAGGACGCGAGCGACTCCGTATTCAGCCGCCTCGTCGCCGAGCGAATACGCATGATAATAAGACGTGGGGGTCGCCTCGAGGCACGGCGTGTCCTGCTGGTAGGTCGGGACGAGCCACGTGTACAGCCGCACTTGTCCATCATCTGAAATGACTACGAGCTCATCGTGCCAAGTAAATCCGATAGCCACGATACGTGCCGTCACATCCCATCGCAATATCTCGAAAAGCTGGCCCGCGCCGGTGAATATCTGGATGTTGTGATCGAACGCACTGTCACTGACCGCAACAAGCTGGTGCGGATCACGAGTAAAGGCAATGAGCCCGGCGTCCATCGACATGGCCACCATAAATCCATCCAAATGGCTGATCGACCATGCAAGGTCATACAGCACGGTTCGGCGGTAGTATGCCTCACCGAGTCGGTGCCATTCCGACATGGTCCAACGAGACCCCTACTCCACTTGCCATGACGCGTCCAAAAGAAATAGTGTCCCTGTCATTCGGCACGCCCGCCAACTATGTGGCGGTGCATTTTTGGAACGCCCAGCAGGCCTACTTTGACTACGGTCCTGATGCGCCACCCCCGCTCGTAGAGCATGATGTGTCGTTCAAGGCGGGACTGGGTGTGGATGGTTTGGACACGTACTCGCCACGCGCTCTGCTCTTTGATGTGCGTGAAGAGTTTGGGCAGCTCAGCAAGATACACGAGCTATATGATCCAGGCCCAGACGAGGCATTCGACGGCGAAGTTATCCAGACGCATCAGGGAGAGACAAATCGCTCTTACTGGACGGACCTAGCACAAACGTTGTTCCACCCCAAGTCGCTCGTGACGGTATCAGCGTCATCGCTGTACGGCAGCTCCTTCCTCTCAAATATGGGTACAGATACTCAAAATCCGACACTCGAAACTTTTGCACAGGGTCAAGCCATTGCTCGCGCCATGGATGATGAACAGCGTATCACTGAAGATACGCTCCGATGGTGGACAGAAGATACTGACCTCATGCAAGGCTTTCAACTCAGTGCCTCGGCATACGATGCCTACGGTGGTATTGTGTGCACGTACCTAGATATGCTTGCTGATGAATACCCCAAGACTGAGCGGCATCTGACGCTGCTGTCACAGCGTATCGACCATGCGAACACGCGTTACACGGCTATGAATCAGGTGCTGTCGCTCGTGCGTGCATTGGAGCATGCTCATCTCGTGACGCCAGTTGCGATGGAAGAACCAACACCATGGCCGCATGTACGCTCCGATGCGAGTGGCTTGCATAGGAGTGCTGTTCTATCGACGCTCTTAGAGACGGCCACTCTTCCACAACGTCTTATGCACCGCACCGACTCTATGCACACACTTCGTATGCGGTTGCAGTGGCATGGTGATACTCAACTTGCTCAACTGGGTGGCTGCATGCCGACACCACTTTTAGCTGAGGAGCGCCCAGATCCTATGGACGCACTACTCCAAGCCATGCTGGCTCAGCGGGGCATAGCTCATCCGCGTCCTGATCGTGTGCCAGCCGCCGCTAAGCGACTCCGAGACGCTTGGTGGGATGCATCGATGCCTTGGGCGAATGCTAGCGATCCTGGCGCCACGCCTTACGCCGAAGCGGTAGTGGCCCGTGATGCGGATAGTAAAGCGGAACAGCCTACGATGGATGCCTTGGCTCATGAATACCCTCTAAGCGAGCCTTTTGTTTCGCGCACGTTTGTGCCTATGGCATACCCTATCGAACCGGCGTATCCCCCCATTTTGCATGGCGTCACCAGTGATGGACGCCCATGGGCAGGCGACGAGAAAGTCAACGTTACGTCGGTGCCGTGCATTTCATCTCTGCGTACGTCACCAGAAATGAGATGCATCATCAGAGAGGCACGCTCGTTCACGCTTGACGTTCTACAGGGACACGCGCCGCTGAGCATGTATGGTATGGAAAAAGATGATCGTGATGTATTGGTGGATGTGCGTGAGACGCTCGAGACGCTGTATGATGTGTACGGAGGCGTCGATGACGATCAAGGCCCAGGCACAGATGAAGAATGGGAAGTGGATGCATGGTAGGACTGTTAGTAGCTGTATCTTGTGGAGTAGTCTTTGGGGCTAACAACGAGACCGCGTCCCTTGGATGCGCCGCGGTACACTGTCTCGATGAGATCAATCATTTCTTGCTTGCTGTCGATGGCCCAGTTGATTTTGTTATTATTGCCTGTGCCAAGATCGATCATAATATGCTTGTTCCTGTAGAAAAACATAACAGTGCACGGATCATAGAGCTCGTACATCTTGTTAAAGTCGGGTACCTGAGTCGTGTCGACCAGGTACACGACGGCAAAGTTTTTGACGCGCTCGGATACACCAAAGAGTGTCTCGTCCATTACCATACACGTTTCGTCCCAGTCATGTCCAAAGCGCAGAACTACGACGCGGTCTTCTTCAGACAAAATGGCCTGATCGACATGCCACCCTGCATGGTCAGAGTCAAGTCACGTACCTGTGGGTAAATGCGTCAGAAAATACGACATGGCTGCAGGTGGAGAATGGCAAGTCGAGCGACGCGATTTCCTACGCCTTGACCAATGATTTCTCGGTCCTTGCTGCTGCGCATCCCACCCACATTACGTTCGATCCGATTCATGTCGACGCAGTGGGCGGATGCACAATGCGTACCTTGCTCAAAAAAGGCCATTCGCGAACTTGGTCTGAAGGCACTCACTGCCGAAGAGACGCGTACCAAGATCCAGCAGCTCGAGCCTGGCTGGACGCTGGCACCGCAGCCCCAAGTGGGCGAATCGTCGCCGGTGCCACTTGCCCTCCAAAAAGTGTTTCGATTTCGCAACTTCGCCACGGCGTCAACGTTTGCAAGTCAGCTCGGTAAGGTAGCAGACGCTCAGGGACATCACCCCGCCATCTTGCTCGAATGGGGCAGCGTAGCCGTGTGGTGGTGGAGCCATGCGCTGCAAGGTCTGCACGAGAACGACTTTATCATGGCGGCCCGGACAGACCGTGTCGCCTCGTGTGCCGAGGGTCTTAAGTCGTAACCACCCTCAGGTTGTGGAGGATTCGAACTTCGCTCCGGTGCATCATGACTAGGACGACGCATGTGCCCTTATGGAAGCGCCCCATCGACTCGATCTACTTTACCTTCTTTGCATTGCATCTGATTGCTAGTCTATGTGTGGATAGTATGTGACGCAGGGTCTCTTACATGTACAGTCCAGGGACTTGTGCCCGCTGAGTACGTTCCTACCGTCCTGCAGCGCGTATTGCAAGACTACCTCGTAAAGAGTCGCGACCCGCTCGTGCCCAATGCTTGGCTACCAAGGTACGCGTGGTTCCGAATGTCACTTTTGAGCGAGTTTGTGCTCCAAGTGCCCGCCTTTGTGGTAGGCCTCTATGTCTTTTGGAATAATGATCCCCGTGGTTATCCGATACTAATTGCGTATGGCGCTATCGCATGCTTCACCACGCTGCAGTGCATTGCGATGGTGACTATGGGTGAGGAACGCGTGCACCTGGCTCCAGAAAATTTGTCGTTTATCTTGCAGTACGTTACGTATGGTCGACTCACCTAGAAACTATATTCCATTTATGCTGTTTCCAGGTGTGATCATGCTGGATATGCTGGCACGCACGACACGCAGGATGCATGCTACGACACCCGCACACGCCAAGACTCAATAGGTCTATGGGGACGTGACCATGACTGTATTACGCTAGTCAAAGAGGGCTATTTTGAGCAAGGATAGCTTAGTGGTGAGCTGGGCCATGCTCCTTGATTCTGTAGCCCACGAGCTTGCGTTTGCCGATCTGAAAACTGGTTAGTTCCTTCAACGTACAATCTCGCCGATCGAAAAGATACCAATAGCCTCCACGCCGTACACGGCAACCTTGCGCCATTCACCGGCAGGGAGCGAGTGAGTCCACCACGAGGCCTTAGAGACGCAGGCCCAGATCTGACGGTATGCTGCCTGGATCTGCGACAGGCTCGTAGGGGGAGCCAGCTTCTCAGCAATGTACACCTGCTTAGCAATCGAGCCAGCCACCTTGAGGTTGTACATCACGGGCTCTGCGTACGAGCCAAGAGCACGCTCAGCAACCTTGAGCACTGATGCGCCGATCGCCTGGGCACGCTCGGACAAGCCCTGCACGGCACCGTTGCCCGACTGCGAGGCATATCCACGGGTCATAGACGTGCGCGCGAAGCGCGAGCTCTGAGACGTCACCATCTGGCGGAACATGGAAAGCATATTAATCAAGAGGGTCGTCGTCCACCGCCGTGCAAAACAAGGAGCAGTTTCCGAACTCGTCCGGGCACAAACGGCGGGGCAGGACCACACTGTTGGCCTTACATGCATGATTATTAGGTCTTTATAATTAGATTTCGGCCGAATCACGTGCATGGCCATCACGCGGAGCGAATCCCCACGTCTCCTAACGCTGTCACGGTCGGAGCGACGTGCGGCGGCGGTGCCATGGCCGGCCACGTAGATCCTGCCATGCAGTTTGCATCTGAACCCACCATGGATTACACTGCTCTTTTGTGCCGCAGACCAGGCGATGATGTGGATGTGCCTAAACCACCAAAACATCTCGAATTCTTACACCGCATCTTATCGGAAAATGACGCTAAAACGCAGTCCCCACGACAGGGAGCGGACGTTTCCAACTGTGACTCTGACCAAAAGTCCGATCAGGATTCGAAAAGTATGAGTCCAACAAAAAGTGCATTCGTGCCTAGTGAGGAGTTGATTCCACCTGACAATTTTGCCATGGTCAACTCATGGGTATACCGGAGCAGCTTTCCCAAGAAGAAACACTTTCCCTTCCTGAAGACGCTAGGCCTACGAAGCGTTTTGACGCTTATTCTTGAAGATTACCCCGAACAGAACATTCAATTTTTGGATGAAAATGGTATCCGGTTCTTTCAGTACGGAATCCCCGGTAACAAAGAACCGTTTGTACAGATTCCTAGTCAGACCATCACAGCAGCACTTGCTACAATCCTGGACAGGCGAAATCACCCCATGTTGATCCACTGCAACAAGGGCAAGCATAGGACAGGCTGTCTAATTGGCTGCTTGCGCAAACTGCAACAATGGTCACTCACCACCATTTTCGATGAATATCGTCGCTTTAGCTATCCCAAATCTCGCAGCATGGACCAGGAGTTTATCGAGCTTTATTCGGAACAGGCTGTGTGGCCACACATCGAGCCGCAATGGATGCCTCGTTGGACAGTCTTAGGCCGGCACGAAATCCTGTCTCTGATCACGTCCGCGACAACTGATGCATCGCATAATGATCATGACAATGATGACGTAGTGCATGGCATGTAATATAGAACTATTGTACATTTATATGTCGTCTTCGCGCCTGTACGCCACCATCGCATCGACACGATGGACATGTGTAGAAAAACTGCGCAGTTTGACCTGTTCAGCCTTGCCCTCAGCAATAAGACGAGCGTGAGAATCTGACCATTCGACCGGAACTTCAACATCACGATCCGTGTAGGCCAAAATTTGGAACGCGCATGGCTCCTCCAGCACCGGTAAAAACGTACAGCTCGCAGTTATTTGTTTGATAATTGCAGCCATTTCTGCCTTGACCTGTGCGTCCGTCTTGCGGAGTGATTTGGGTATCGCATCATCGCTTTTGGGAACATCTGATTCCGCCATGCCTTCGTTCAACACCTCAATGTCAAATTGCCAGCGTTCAACAGTCTCCTGTGTTTCTTTTTCAACAATGGCCACGACCAGACGACGCACTTTGCCTTGTTCAAGCCATTTTTTTAGTTGTTGCATGGCCCGGTCCAGATAGTCAGCCAGGTCTTCGTCCGTCGTCGCGAGCATTTGTAGGCCAAACTTTTTGATGGTACGAAAGTCATCAGAGGGGTAAATGGAGCGCTGATACAATATGCTCTGTACCGAATAATTGAAAAATTCATGCACAAGCGCTGTGGAACCTTTGAGAGTGAGATGGGTCCGTGTAGGCGCCTGCTGTCCGACGGCCTGAGCGACTGACATGTCGATGTGCTGCGTCGATAGCCTTCCCAGAGTTGGGCTGAACGCGCGCAGCCTGGGTATGTCACGTGATTCAGGTCCGGAACGACGGCGACGTATCGATCGGCGCGTTGCGCAGCAGCCACGTAAGTGAAAGAATGTCGCGTCGCGACGACGCGTCTCCTCGATCGCAGCATAGTCGTGATGCATCATCTTCGCTTGGACTTCCTTCGAGTAGTCCTGTGCATCCGAGCATGCAAGAGCGTGCAGCGCCTTCTGATTCTTCCTCAGGTATGTAAATGCGTCACGCGACGTTTTGCTGACCGTGGCAGTGGTGAGTGGTGTGGGATCACCACTGCACTTTCCAACATCCTCTCCTGCTGCTTCGCAAATATCACAGCGCACACCTCTGGCACGACGTCGACATGGACCGATGTCAGCGACATCTAGCCAGTCTGGTGACGCTGAGCCGCTCTTTTTCCCTCCATCTACAAGTTCGACGCCGCACCGCAGTCGGCGAGGCGATATTCAATCGTTTTCAGTTGCTCTTAGCTCACCGTCTGTGCTTCCATGGCGTATGCATCAAGGATTGACTCCCGCAGCTAATGGATCTGAGTCGGAACGTGCTCCACGCTCGTCCTCCCATGCTAGTGACGATCTTGTTTTTTCGCATGGCACGTCGGAGGATGATGCGCAGTATGCACAGCCTCAGCAAAATATGCTCAAGGTAATTTGGGGTACGAATGTCTCTGTGGGTGAGACTATGCAGTTATTCCAGACGTTCCTACGTGGTTTTCGTCTCAAGTATCGTTGGGCTTATGTTAGGTCGCATGGTCTTCCCCAAGCACAGTTGCCACACATGGATGGTGAGTTGCTGTTGTATGAGGACTATATGCGTCAGATGCGTCGGACCCATATACCCAACTTGAACCTAAGTATCCGCGATTTGGCGGCTTTTCCCCCATCCAAGAAATTGGCTTTGCAGGTAATTCGGTACCCTCAGGAAGTGGTGCCCATCATGGATACAGTCCTCAAGGAGCAAATGCTTGTGCTTGCGGAAGAAGATTTGCGCTCTAGCCTAACAAACTATGAAGTGGACACGCTGCGTGAACAGATGGATCTTATTGAGAGTATGCTATACAAAGTTCGACCATACGGCGGCAAAAGCACCAACATGCGGGACTTGAATCCCTCAGATATCGATAAGCTTACAGTCGTTCGCGGCCTCGTCATCCGTGTATCGTCCATCATTCCTGACATGAAAGTGGCATTTTTCCGTTGCTCAGTATGCCATCATACTGTGCAGGTGGAGATTGATCGCGGTCGGATCACCGAGCCGCAGCGATGTCCGCGTGACATGTGCAACCAACTTGGATCCCTCTCGCTGATCCACAACCGATGTGAGTTTGCCGATCGCCAGATCATTCGACTTCAAGAAACCCCTGATGTCGTTCCTGACGGTCAGACGCCTCATTCCATCAGTTTGTGTGTCTACGACGAGATGGCGAATCGATGCAAACCCGGTGACCGCATTGAAGTCACGGGCATTTTCCGCAGCATGCCGGTCCGCCTAAATCCTCGGCAGCGCACGCTTAAGAGCCTGTTCAAGACATATGTGGACGTGGTGCATGTCAGGCTCAACAGCAGTAGGCGTTTGTTCATGGATGGCTCGACGCGTGAGTTGGTGGACACACATGCACTTGGTGTGGGAGGCGAAGATGAGGGCGAGATGGTGGATGCGGACAGCCATGTGGCTGGCGATGCACCATCCTCGCAGCTTCCTGCGAGTGGGCGTATGTCCCTTTTTCCCAGCGAAGAAATGCAAGATCAGATCCAACGGCTCTCTGAGCGCAGCGACGTATACGAGTTGTTGGCTCGCAGTCTGGCTCCAAGCATCTATGAGATGGAGGATATGAAAAAGGGCGTTTTACTGCAGTTGTTTGGTGGAACAAACAAGTCAATTACGACGGGTGATGGCCATGATGGCCCTAGGTACCGAGGTGATATCAATGTACTGATTGTCGGTGACCCTGGTACGTCTAAGAGTCAGATGCTCCAGTACGTGCACAAGATTGCACCGCGTGGAATGTATGTGTCCGGCAAGGGCTCGTCGGCTGTGGGTCTGACGGCCTATGTGACACGTGATCCTGATACCAAGCAACTTGTGCTGGAAAGCGGGGCGCTTGTGCTTTCAGATGGTGGTGTGTGTTGTATCGACGAATTTGACAAGATGCCTGATGCAACGCGCAGCGTACTTCATGAGGTCATGGAGCAACAGACTGTGTCTGTGGCCAAGGCCGGCATCATCACCACCCTCAATGCTCGTACGTCTGTGCTGGCCGCAGCGAATCCAATTGGGTCCAAGTATGACCCGCATTTGCCCATCACCAAAAACATTGACTTGCCGCCGACGCTACTCAGTCGTTTCGATTTGGTGTACTTGGTTCTAGATCAAATTCAAGAGGCCACGGATCGGCGTTTGGCACGCCATTTGGTCGGACTTTATCTCGATGATGCGCCAGAGAGTGGTGGGAGCGATGTGATTCCGATTGAACTGCTGACCTCCTACATTTCGTACGCGCGTGAAAACGTTGCCCCTGTCTTGACTGCTGAAGCCAGCGACTTGCTAGCGCGTCGATACGTCGAGCTCCGCAAGGCTGGTGAAGATCCACGCAGTACCGAGCGCCGTATCACAGCGACCACGCGACAATTAGAAAGCATGATCCGTCTCTCTGAAGCCCATGCCCGCATGCGGCTTTCCACTGTCGTAACGGCGGCGGATGTGGACGAGGCGAATCGACTGATCCGCGAAGCAGCCAAGTCGAGTGCCACGGACCCCACGACTGGTCTCATCGATTTGGATCTCTTAGCCACCGGTCGCTCCTTGCACCAGCGGCGGATCGCGGGCGACATGAAGAACGAGTTGTTGTCGGTGATTCAGACCTTGGCCCGGGGTGGCGGCCAATCTCGACCCGTGCGTGTCACAGAGCTGCTGCATTCGATCCGCGAGCAGAGCTCTGTGATGGTGGAGCCTACAGAGCTCAATGAGGCATTGCAGGCACTCGAGGCCGAGGGCACCGTGCAGCTCGCAGGTGATCGTGAGCGACGTACAGTACGTCTGCTATAGAGCTATTGTGTAATTTGCATGCGGGGTATATCCTTCGTATCATTTTGCTCCAGCTTGACTTGGTTGTGCTTACCCTGGAAGAGCATGGATGAGCATGCTGGCGTGAGATGAAAGGCGTCCACGATCGGTGTGCTCGCGGAGCGCACCATAGCAACGAGACGCTCGACACGGTGCTTGAGGGATTCAGTTTCGCAGTATACGACCATGTCATCCAGCGATACAATGGCCGGCTCATCGTCCAAGGCCACCTTGACACCTGGGCGCACAGGCGAAGGAATCGTGGCACATAGGCGATCGGTAGGACTCGCATCGTTGGGCACCTCTTCATGAGCGCAGTTCCCAATATCCAGCATTTCCACGTCGCCAAAGTGCGCCTCAAGCACAGCAAAGAGCGATTCCAACGTATTGATATGTGACTCGCCCGAAGGGGGCGGTGGCACTGCGTGTTGGCAGACGTGATCGTGCATCGTCATCTTCACTGTGGCGGGGCAACTGTCAATGCTGAGTAGTAGGGCCATCACCGAGTCGGCGACCATGTCGTTTGACACACTCGACTCCCATTCTAGTACGAGCATGTCTTGGCGCACCTGCTTAATGTCAACCACGCTCATTATGCGCATGCATCGGTAGCCTTGCTCATCGACACCCTCATCGACACGACCATACATGCCTTCAAGATGCCATCGTGCAAGCTCCCAGCCCACATTCAGGGCAACACGCTGCCTTTGCACAATGGTACTCGTACTCAAACCAGTAAATTCGGTCAGATCTTCGGGGGCGAGAACCGTGTATGAAAAGTCCTTGGCGACGAGCAGGCCATCGATCGTTTCGTTCGCTTTAGGCGGATGTTTTGCCAGTGAGCCAATGACCTTCGCTGTACGATCGGCACGAAATGACAAATACAGGGGCTCACAGTTACGGGGCATATAAATGTTGACGTCCTCTTCACGATCCGAGTACCGACTTTGCAAAGCAGCACGCAGACCCGTCATATTTTTGAGTTCACCATGCACAAGCACCACATGCTTCGCCTTGACTTGATCAATAAAGCGCGAGTTTTGCGTATAGTCGACGTGCGCCGAAAACGAGATATAGTCCACTGACATGCGGCGGGGTATGCGCTGGCCATTCATCGCGACAATGTCGTCCGGATCACTGAGGATATCTCGTGCCATCGTACCTTCGACCGAGTACCCACTCACAATCACACCATTTCGCTTGTCTGGCGCCCATCGCTCAAGTAGTTCACGCGATATACCACTTTGCATGAATCCAGGACTGGCCATCATCACACAAGGGCCCTTGTCGTCAAATTTGTCGAGGCTGCGTAGGTTGCTTACGTGCTTGAACACAAATGGGTTGTCACGCCGGTGAAAACGCGTCCGGATGTGTTGATTCATCGTGTGAATATATGTTTGGTAGATGGACATGCATTTCCGCGCAAGCGATGAAGCGTAGTAAATCGGAACAGAATGCAGCTCAGGATGGGCTTCCCAGTACTCGTCAAGTAAGAGCAACAGCTCTTGAGCACGGCCTAACACAAACACGGGCAGTAAAACGCGTCCGCCACGATTGATAATACTGTGTATCAAGGCGGTGAAGCGCATCTCCTTGTCGAGTCGCGGCTCCAGACTCTGAGTGCCGTATGTGCTCTCGCAGATCAGCACGTCCGGCCGGACGGGTGGCACTTCGGCCTGAACAAGATGCCGGTCTTCTTCGCGGCTATAATCACCCGTATAAAGCACACGCAAGCCTGCCATTTCGATCATAAACATACAGGCGCCGAGCACATGTCCGGCATGGTAGGGGGTGAACCGGAATCCACCGCCCAACACCACCTCTTGGTGATAGTCGACCGCCTCAATCTGACGCCAAGAGGCAAGCATCTCAGATTCATCGAACAGCATACGATCTGAGCCAGCATTTGATATGCGCACAAAGTCGGACATAAGGAAACGGTAAATAGCCTTGGTAGGATGGGTCATGTACACCTTGCCTTTGCCGTCACAAAAGTTGGTCTTTTCCATAATGTACGTTAGCGCCGCAGCGTGATCCAGGTGGAAATGGGTGATCAGCAGAGCATCCACGGTACTCCAGTCCAAGTTATCAATAAACGGCAACGCCGTCAGGCCCGTATGTGCAGGATGAACGCCAGCATCACACACGATCGTAAAGCCTTCCGTTAGCACGATAATTACGCACCCTTGAATGTAATAACACAGCAGCTCCGGCCCACTTCTTGACCAGCACCCAGCATTTCGATGCAGAGCTTGTCTTCGCTCATAGGCGACTCGGTCTCCGGTACCTTGTCCGCCATCGTGATGGGAGCCAAGCGGATGCGAAGCAAGTGGAGGTCCAAGAGCTGACGCGGCCCCGGCGGGTGGTCAAGCTCAACATGCTGCCACAAAAGGCGCACGTCTACGAGGAACGTGCGCCTGTGGATGTGCATCCTCTCAGTGTGTGTACAGAAGATTCGTCGCAGGTCACAAGAGTCGATTCGCCGCCATCGCCTGCTCCACTCCCGGAACCACCGGCCTGTATTAAGGCAGCCTTCGAAGACGTGGAGCATGCCATATGGCAAGACATTGCCGCTTCGCTCCCGAATCACTCGAGAACGGTACATCATTGGCTTGATGCCCAAGATAACACAACGAGAACTGTCTTGTACGTCATGTCACGAGCTCTAGAGCGACTTGTGCTCGAACCGTCCGATCGCGTGGAAGCAACGCTGCGTCAGGCTATGGATGAAGAGCTTCATGACTCGCAGCATGTTGTCTCGAACGAGCCCTTGGAGATTGAAAAGGAACCCTTTCAAGTGCTTGAATGGATTGTAGCTCTTGCGCATGCAACGGCACCACGTTCGCCGTCCACGGGAAGCGAGACAGGTACAGCGAGTCCCAATGAAGAGGAGTCTCATTGCTCGTCAGAGGAGCCTTCAGGACATGACTGGCTGATGGAGCTCAAGCCTATTGTGCCACTTGAATCGTGCCCACCTCCCTTAGCACCACGACATGAATCTGCCTCTGATCTGGATCGAAACAACCCCATATTTGTCGATCACTACGGCTTTTTGTATGGCGTGTCAGTTACAGATTACTGGCGGCAAGCACAAGGAACGCCGGAAAGTACCCAAGATACAACGAGTCCGGATCCTTCGCCTAGCCCGAATGCTACATCGCCGGTCATGAAGTTGGGACTGGTGGAGCCTGTGCCGCAAGCTCGTATGACTATGTCGAGTAGCTTGACATTGCCGCACCCCACTCCCACGCTTGAAACCAGCGTCATTTCTGCCATGTCAGACAAACATCACGGAAACGCTGTCTCTTCCACCATACCTCGTCTTGTTCGACACGTACACGATATGTATGAAGAACAAGAGAAAGAGCGCAAAGCAAAATGGGACGAATTTCTCGCACATGTGCACGCGTCATCTTCATCAGCGATGGACTCAGAGCCAGAAACCATTTGGCACAATATGTTTGTGGCGCTGCGCTCGAGCCCAGACACCGCACGCGGTCAAAGCGATGCACATCGATTTCAGTCGTTGTGTGAAGGAGGAATCCCCATGACATATCGACCGGCCGTATGGACAGAATGTTCACACGCACTATCCTGGGCAGAGCCGGGCAGGTATGCAGATCTGCACGCCCAAAGCAACAAAGAGTCGCGGCAAATTGCTCTAGATGTTCACCGCACCATGCCGACCAATCTATTTTTTGGGGGACATGGTCCGGGAGTGCCGAAATTAAAACGCTTACTCACGGCATACGCGCATTTCAATGTCGATTATGGCTACTGCCAAGGTATGAATAATCTTGCGGCTGTTCTCCTGCTAGCCTTCACAAATGAAGAAGACGCATTTTGGGTTCTGGTCGGCACCATACATACGATACTGCCGCCAGGATACTACGCTCCTGATATGCTAGTGCCACAAGCAGATCAGAAAATTCTTACGCAGCTTGTGCGTGCCGGTATGCCCAAATTGAGTTCTCACATGGAGCAATTGGGCGTTGAATTACCAGCTGTAACGTTTTCATGGTTCCTTTCCCTATTTACCGCATGCTTGCCTATCCAAACCGTTTTTCGCGTGTGGGATATGCTGTTTTTAGAAGGCAGCGTGATTCTATTCCGTGTGGCTTTCGCCATTTTGTCGCTCAAGTCCAAGGCACTACTCGATACCCCGACAGCCGCGTCGTTCTACCAACAACTCCACATGGCCACCGCATATTGGTACGATGCTGACGAGCTTGTAACGACATGCCTGAGCATGCGAGAAAAGATTCGTGCAAGCGATATTTCAGCTCGGCGCGCCAAAGTGCTGGAACGGCTGCGTGACAGCTTTTCTCAATCAGCCTCTGCACCTCCATAGATACCCTTCGCCGCACCATAAACCGTCACGTGACGATCGACGACATTGGGATGCGATACGAAACGCTTGGATTTGCATACATTCGCCATGTCGATGCTAGTGAGAGCATTGCGTGCCACACACGCACATATGGCTTGTAATCGAGCGTCAGTCGCAGCTCTGAATAGCGTTCAGTCCCATGCGTTCCGTTTCGCTCATACGGAAGCTATAGGAAAGGACGCATCGGAGCATGCTGAGCCAGCACAACAAGGTACGTATTTGTGATGTAACGAAGCATACTAGCAGTCTTAGATTTGCCCTCTGCAGCTCCGGCAGGAACAGTTCTCTCAGGGCTGTCAATATATAAGGATAAGCCCGACCCCATCGCCAAGCCTGATCACGAGTATCCCAGCTGGCTATGGGATTTGCTGGATGATCCTGCGATCAAACCCAAAAAAGCCCTCGTGGTAGGTGATGTCGACACGACAGGCATGTCAAAGGGTGAAGCGCGTGCTGCCTTGAAACGCGGTGCTAAGCTCGCACGCGCAGCTGTCCGAAAACAGACGATGATGGAAGCGAAGGAGAAAGCTCGCCTGGAGCGCATGACAGATACACAGCGAGCAGCCCTAGCAGCTGAGGCAGAAGCTAAGGCCAAAGCCAAGGCTGAGTCTATGACTATAACCGACACATTAGAGGAGGAACGTTCGCAGCGTCGTGCGCTGCGAAAATCACGGAGAGATGCTATAAAATCCAGCAACTTTGTGCGCGCTGCCTAGATCGTGCTCTTACTGTTCTCATAGATACTCGATAGCCCACGTACCGCAGCTGAGAACAGAGTGGTGCTGGTTCGGTTGAGCGGATGCTCGTATGTGGAGACATGCAACGTGTTCATATAGGGCCTATAAGGACCAAAATATCTTGCGACATATTTGGATCCCGGGCCTCACAGACCATCGCACCGACCAATCACGTACCAACAACTTGGTTGTCCACCATGTCGCACGCCATGAACGACGAGGAAGTGATCACAGAGCTCAAAAAGATGGTGGCATTCATCCGCCAAGAGGCTGTAGAAAAAGCGCGAGAAATCCAGGTCAAGGCCGATGAGGAATTTGCTATCGAAAAGGCCAAGTTTGTTCGTCAAGAGGGCATGAGCCTTGATACGCAGTATGAGAAGAAGAAAAAGCAGTTTGAAGTGTCTCAGCGGATTGCGAAGTCAAACCAAAGCAATAAGGCTCGTCTTGAGATTCTCAAGTCCCGCGAAGAGAACCTGCAGAACTTGTTTACAGAGGCTCAGGAGCGCCTGACCAAGGTGAGCGAGAATGCCAATTCGTATAAGGAACTGCTGGCTAAGCTTCTGCTTGAGAGTCTTTTAATTCTTCATGAAAACAAAGTTCACGTCATTACCCGCTCGAATGATGTACAGATTGTGCAAGGTGTGGTGGACGAGGCTCTGAAGAAGTACAAAGATGTGACGGGTCGTGAGTCCAAGGTCGATGTTAGTGAAGGTCTTCCCAAAGACAGCGCCGGTGGCATTATTGTATCGGCTCGCAACAACACCATTCGTCTAGACAATACACTCGAACAGCGCCTCAGGCTCCTGGAAGAGAAAGTACGTTCAGTATTTTTATCATGACTAACAACACAGATGCTGCCCGAGATTCGCCTCAACTTATTTGGGCCAAACAAGCAGCGCAAGTACGTTTGATGGCTAAACTCATCACAGGTTCTTTACGTAGCGTCGCAGGCTCAGTATGTATTTATGCACTAGGATAGAAGCTAGCATATTGCCCTTAATGCGGCCTCTCGCCACGGGGCTGTGACCACTGGCAGCTGAGGATGAGATTGTTGTATGGGTATCCGTCGAGCTTTTGTCGAGCGAGGTCCGCTGAGGCGCGATCCTCAAAGTTGACGTAGGCAAAGCCCTTGCATAGACCTGTTTCACGGTCACGACCCACAAAAATACGCGTCACGCGACCATAGTAGCGGAACAGGTCGCGCAGATCTTCTTCCTCGGCATCTTCACTCAAGTTGGTTACACGCAGCGTCGCAGTCTCATCTCGTTGCGTGGGGCCACCCATACCAGACGATGGCACGGCTCCTGAGCGCAAACTTGGCGGCTTGTACCTGCTTCCACCGCCAGCCCCTCCCAGTGCCGCAGCCACAGAGCCCACCTTGCCCGTCGCTGCCTCTTTTGTCAATGAAACACCAGCGGCAGCGGCAGCAGCGACCGTATCGCTGTCTGGAACATCACCACCAGCGCCTGGGATGGCCTCCAGCGTGTCACGATATGGGCAGCGTGCTGTGTAGTGATCACCCTTACATAGACGACATTGTACACGCTTGTTCGCAAGCTTCTCACGCATTGCTTCAGTTGGATCAGGCTCAGGTTCTTTCGTCGCACCCGCCGTTAGCTTCACCTGCACATTTGCACCAATCGAAGTTGTACCCGAGTTGGGTCCTGGAGCCGCGTTCTTTTCCAAACCAAATTTGTGCCAATTTTTACGCTCAGCAACGACGTGATTGACTTTGGTACTAATTAAGGTGCGCTTAATGCGACGTGTGACCTTGACTTGTTTGCCATCCGCGTTACGGCGGTATTCTACAACGGTCTGGACACCATCTCCTTCGTCATGCTTCTCAATACGGGAGCCAGCATTTCCTTCGCTTTCATCATCAGCCCAGTTTACTTTGTTTCCATTTTCGGGGGGGAGCGTCGCAGCAGCAGACATCGTATGACAAGAAGATCAAACGTCAACGGTCTGCTGTACCGATGAGAAAAGACGGTTACAAATAATTTCTTCGGCTCGAATGGAAGAACATAATTCCTATGTAAATATTCTGATAGGAAGTAAGACTTTTGCATCTCTCCAGCAACAACTTCCTAGTTGCCTGTCTTCCAACCTCAGCCAAGGCGTGTCAGGTAATGCGGCTTTCGACCTTGCGATTCAGATACGCAGCACTAGCTCCTGCACGTATTATTGGCTGTACCCGTGTCTGTCCGGTGGCACGCCCTGCAATCGTGCCACATGCAACGAAGAACAACAATGTGCGATCATTTGTCTCGAGCCTGGCACAGCGTTCAAGTAAAATAGACAACGTACATGATGAAAACACTGCATCAAGCCCTATATTTCCCAAGACATTGGATGCTGCGCTAGGAACACAGCTGCAACCATCTGACATGCTGTCTTATCTCAACAGTGAGGATTTTTGTGTATATCGATCGACGTCTGACCCTTCGCAAC
>ERZ782914.69-NODE-69-length-43164-cov-48.018766_pt1 | contig 43164 bp, 30 predicted proteins | sample MGYA00375948_ERZ782914 | MGnify/ENA primary metagenome ERZ782914 (study PRJEB29894, sample SAMN03576417) | human skin metagenome | biome: human skin; feature: left retroauricular crease; material: organic_material | host: Homo sapiens | place: Italy: Trento...
GTGTTGCCCAGACGTTGCCAGGTGTGGTCCATCGTGGCCGTGGTGTGGTCCGTACCGTCAGAGCACTGGATCGCCTCGCCGGCCGCGAGGGATCCTCATGGCATGCATGAATCCGTTGCCAGTTCCGAGCACGTGAACGTCAGACCAGTCCCGCGATCTTCCCCATCCCTGTCCTGCGCAGCTGTGCCGGTGCCTGGCGGAGTGCGCCTACTGGCCGACGACGGCACGTCCTTTCTCCTCTCAGGTGCCACCCTCGAGGAGGTACGTGATCTTCAGCTACCACCGCGGATTCTCCACAGCCTGACCGAGCTTGGCCTGGTGACGAGGGCCACTCCGTGGCGCATCCATGTGCTGGGTGACGGGCCCGGGGTGCCCGAACTGGCAGCGGCCCTCAACAGCATGGATGAGGTCACCGCCACCTGCCGGCGTCACGACGTCCTCGAGTCCCCCACCGCCACATTGCACCGGCTCAGACACCGGTCGCGGACTCCCGACCTGGTCGTCGTCGTGCCTCGTGACCTGCTGGGCGGTCGTGGACTCGTCCAGCTGGCACGTCGCCACCGCATCCCCACTGCTGTCGCATGGCTGGGCAGGTCCATGGCGTTCCTGGGACCGACCAACGAGCCCCACCGGCCACGGTGCCAACGATGCCTCGATCTCGCCCTGGCCCGTCGCGACCTCTCGTGGGCACAGTGTGCGACGATGCTGCGCTCCACACCGGCCGATGCGCCTGCCCTTGGCGCGCTCAGTCTCGCACTGCTGCGCCGACTCGAGCAGGACACCTGGGGTACTTGGTGGTCGTGGAGCCGGCGTGGTGAGCGCAGCGGCACAGTACCCGTTCACCCCCTGTGCCATCGCTGTCAGGCACTCAGCGCGGGTGAGCACGGCGAACCGCTGCTGCACGCCATGGCGGCATGACCGCTCAACACGTGACCTCGGCAGGAACTCACCTCACGCGTCAGGAGTGATGATCCGCAGGATCTCGTCGCCGTACAGCTCAACCTTGCGTCTGCCGATCCCCGGAATGGCAAGCAGATCCTCCTGGGTACGCGGCTCATGCTCGGCAATCGCCAGCATCGTCACGTCAGTGAAGACCACGAATGGCGGCATGCTGTCTCGTTCTGCCCGTTCCTTGCACCACTGCCGCAGCTGGTCGACGAGTTCGGCGTCGACGCCCACTTCGCAGGCCAGGTGGTGACCAAGTTTCTGATCCGAAGCGACCGTCATGGGTCCGTTGCACACCGAGCAGGTCGTGACCTTGCGTTTCTGACCAGTTCGCCTGGGACGTCTGCGTGTCTGGGTCGGTGTTCCGGGCAGGCCACGAAGAAACCGCGAGATGCCGAATCGGTTCCGTGAACTGGCGCTGCGTGAGTACGAGATCCACAGGTGCCTGCGCGCTCTGGTCACGGCAACGTGCAGCAGTCGGCGCTCCTCGGCGATCTCCTCATGCTTGTCGGCAAGGATGAACGGCACCATGGAGTCCGAGACACCGAACAGCGCCACCACGTCCCACTCCAGGCCCTTGGAGGCATGCATCGTACACAGGGTCACACCGTCGGTGACGGGAATGTCCTGGCGCCGGGCTCGCTCGCCCAACTCGGTGACGACCCCCGCCAACCCTGCCGACGGGGAGTTCCTCGAGACCGACTGGGCGACCTCCTGGAGCGCCTGCAGGGACTCCCACCGTTGCCGCACCATCCCGCTGCCCTCCGGAGGTTGGGGGGTCCACCCCTGATCCTCCAGGACTTCGCGAGCACACTGCCCGGGGGCCTGTGGATCCGCCTGCAGTGCTCGGGTGAGCGCGGCAAGGGCCTGTTTCACCTCGGCACGTTCGTAGAAGCGCTCGGCATCCTTGACGACGTAGGGCACGTCAAGATCACTGAGGGCAAGTTCCAGTGGTGCAGTCTGGGCATTGGTCCGGTGCAGAATGGCCATCTGCGACCACGGCACCCCATCATCGTGCTGACCTCGCAACCACGTGGCGATGGCAGCTGACTCGCTGGCCTCGTCATCAAAGGCACGGTAGATGGGAGGCTCCCCCTGACCCGTCTGGGAGCGCAGTTTCACTCCGAGATTGTGGAATCTGGCTTCCTCCTTGCCCAGATGATGGGTGAGCAGAGTATTGGCGAGATCGATGATGGGGGCGGTGGATCGATAGTTGCGCACCAGCCGTACCTCAATGGTGTCGGGGTGTTCCCGCGGAAAGTTGATGAGGTATCGAGCCTTGGCCCCGGCGAAGGCGTGGATGGCCTGATGCGGGTCTCCCACCACGCACACGTCATCCCGATCTCCGAACCACAGTTCGAGAAGGGTGTGCTGGATGGGCGAGACGTCCTGGTACTCGTCGACGACGAAGTGTCGGTACTGGTCATGGACCTGGTCCAGGATGTCTGGATGATCGGCAAGCAGTCCAGCTGCGCACAGCAGGATGTCGTCCAGGTCTATGACGGCAGCCTCATGCTTGACGGCTTCGTACCCGGCGAGAACCCGTCCGACCGTGTCCGAGGAAACCCCGGCAACAGCTCGTTGGCGAGCCCTGGCCAGAGGCGGATAGTCAGTGATCGTGACGTTCGACACCTTGGCCCATGACACCTCTGCCGACAGGTCACGCAACAAGGCGGTGTCCGTGCTGAGCCCACATCGTTGGGCGGCCTGGGCCAGCATGGGGAATCTCTTCGTGCTCACCGGTGGCAACTCGCAGCCATAGGCTCGAGGCCAGAAGTACTTGATCTGTCGCAGTGCGGCAGAATGGATCGTTCGGGCCTGCACACCGTGAACACCGAGCCCCTCAAGACGGGTCCTCATGGTGCCAGCAGCTCGCGTGGTGAAGGTGACGGCAAGGGTACGGCGCGGATCCAGCCTTCCGGTGCAGGCACCGTAGGCGATGCGGTGGGTGATGGCCCGCGTCTTGCCGGTACCGGCACCTGCGATGACGCACACCGGCCCACCGAACGAGGTCGCCACGCGACGTTGTTCGGGGTCGAGGCCGGCAAGGATCTCCTCTGGTGCATCAATCACAGGTACACCATAGGTGCAGGGTGAGACAGTTCTGCCCACCCGACGCAGGCTGTCCACAGAACCGCTCCACGAGCTGTCGCTTTCCACAGACATGGAAAATGTCTCACCCCTGCATCTAGAGTTCAGACAGCCGAATGGACGACGTGCCATGAGGGGAAGGTCTGGAGAGTTCCGATGGACACGAAACTGCAGCTGAGAACGTACCGGCGATGGGATGGCCTCACCGCCGACGCCGTCGCACTGCTCACCTCAGCACGTGAGGATCCCTTTGCCATACCGCTGCTCGTCAGTCCTTCCACGGCTCATGCCCGGGCCGTGGGGCAGGCGGTGGCCGACGAGGTCGGTGTGGCTGCTGGGCTGCAGGGGAAAACGGCCAGTGCACTGCGCCGTGAGCTGTCACAGTCCCTCCTTGACATGGATCCGCAGGTCGATCCGTGGAGTGGCTCGGCACTGACCCTGCGAATCTTCGATCTGTTGAGACCCGACGACCCCAACATGGCGGCGGTGTCTGAGCATGTACAGGCATGTCGTGTGAGAGGAATTGCCCATGCCGACTGGACGACCGCCCAGCAGTTCTCAGCAGTTCTGCAATCGCTCATACACCACTCACCCGCAGTGTTGGAGCAGTGGAGGGCCGGTGAAGACGTCGACGCCGAAGGCTCTGCCCTGCCCTGGGACAAGGCGTGGTGGCCGCATGTGTGGCGTCTGCTGCATGACGATGGACACCCGGACCCCATGACACAGCTGACACAGCTGTGTTCTGCTCTTGGTGCTGCCCCGTTGCGTTGGCCGTCCTGCGTGTGGATCTCACCGGCAGCGCCGGAATGGCAGGATTATTCGTTGGCGCAGGCGCTCGGTCGTCGCATTCCCGTGACGGTGCTGCACCTTCTTCCCGCATGTGCGGAACGCTCCCGGTGGGAACCGTTCAACTCGGTTCGAGAGCACACGAATCTGCGGTGGCATGAGTGCGTGCAGCAGTGTGGAGGGCAGGCCCACGACCACTGTGATCACGCGGATCCCGAGACCAGTACCGGCGCCGCCGAGGTCGAGGTGCATCTGTGTCACGGTGAGGACCGTCAAGCAGAGGTCTGTGCCGAAGCAGTGTGTGCTGCGCTGCAGGAGTTTCCCGACATCGAGCCACGCGATGTCGCCATCACGACATCCACCCATGCTCCACAGGCGCATCTGCTCAGCGCGTTCGCGTACGCCGCCGAATCCGATGGCACCAGTTGCACGAACCCCCTGGCACAGTGCCGAATCAGTGGGGCACGCAGCCACCTTCCACCCAATCCGGTGATTCAAGCCGTGTGCACGGTACTGAGACTGTCACGAACCCGCCAGACCGCCGGCGAGCTCCTCGACCTGTGCACCATGCCAGCGATTGCAGCACGATTCGGATTCACGGCGGACGATCAGGTGACGATTCGTCGTCTTGTCATGGATTCGGGAATCCGTTGGGGACTGGACGCCCAGAGCCGATCCCGCGTGGGTCTCGGTGAGATTCGTCAGTCGACCTGGTTCGCCGGAATCGAGCGGCTGTTGCTGGGCGTGGCCATGTCGGACGACCCGCCGTCCCACATCGACACGGTCACCGCGGTCGGGGACATCGGTTCCCCCACGGTGCCGCTGGTGGGGGCCCTGGCAGAACTCGTCTCCCGAGTCCGACATGCCATGGTGCTCACCGCCACATCAGCCACGATGCAACAGTGGGTGGACCGGCTGACCACTCTCATCGACAATCTCACCTCACCACCCGCAGAGATGCCGTGGGCCAGGCAGGCTGCGACTGGCCAGATCAACGTTCTGGCACGTGTCGCCCCCCACTGCAAGGTCGACGCCATGATCATCGCGGACCTGCTCGATGAGCAGTCCAGCACCCGTCCTCGTCGCCCATCCTGGTTCAACGGCGACTGCCACATCAGTGACCCGGCGGAGTTGGACGGCATCAGCCATGACGTCGTCGTCCTCGTCGATCCCGATGAGGACGAGATCGGCGCCGATCCGTTGCGTGGGCTGCGTGACCCAGCCGATCCGCTGTCGGACCCGATGGCGTTGCGACACCAGTACCTCTTCGATGCCGTGGCCACTGCGCGGCGCAAGGTCGTCGTCGTGGTCCAGAAGATGGATCCCGTGACCAATTCCGAGGTGGACCTCGGACCGTTCGTCTCAACCCTCCGGGACAATGGCCTGCCACGTCGTCATGAATCATCCGATGGGGTTGAATCGCCCGATGGCGTCGTGCTGATCTCCCACGGGCTCCAACCCTTCTCCCCCCATGAGTTCGCCGATCAGTCCGGGCAGTCGTGGCGAAGTTTTGACGTGGTGATGGCCGAAGTCCAACTGAATGCACAGCAGGATGTCGAGCGATCCTCCCTGCTACCCAGACCCAACGATCCACCGGCCCAGATCTACTCCTGCGCCGATGTCTCCACCGCCCTGTCCAACCCAGCGCGCACGGTGTTGAGAGCCCGAATTGGTGCTCCCGCGGCCAAACGCACCGATGACGTCGTCGAGGAGCTGCCTCTTGATCTCACTGGTCTGGACAGGTACCAGATTCGAGCTCGTCTCCTTGCAGACCTGACGCACGGATCAGACATCGGGACCGCTACCGCTGCCGAGCGGCTGCGTGGGACGACGCCCCCCGGCGTACTGGGACTCGAGTCGTTGAATCGGGCTGGCGAGGAGGCCTTGAGCATTGTCGACCGAGAAGCCACCCTGGTCGCCGGTGCATCTCGCCAGGTGATCGACGTCAACCTCGAACTCACCGACGGTGACGTTCCACACCTGCCGTGGGTGGACAGCCATCTCACCGATCCGTACCGTCCCCTGCTGCTCACCGATCGGATCGAAGCCCATGGCGTCACCATCGTGCGTATGAGTCCTGCCAACCTCAGCCCACGTACCCTGCTGGAGACGTGGCTCAGACTTCTTGCAGTGGCAGTGGCGCAACCGGACGTCACCGGCTGGCGTGCCGCAGTGGTGACCCGCTCTGCGAACCCTGAGATCCTGGTGGCGCCTGACGCGCAGCAGGCACGCAACATCCTGGCTGGTCTGGTGCGTGTGGCGTGGTGGTCCTCACAGCAGTTGTTCCCCATGCCTGCCAGGACGGCTGCGGCACTGACCGAGGTGATCCTTCCCTACCGCCCGAATCGATGGGTCACTCCGGCACAGGCGGGGTGGAAGGAGGACCATGACTCCAACTGGAGTCCCTTCGCCAGCGCTGACTACAGCGACCTGGAGCGGCTGTGTCGGCAGCACTGCGAGGCCTCCCCCCTCGATCTGGCAAGGTGGCTCATGACACCGATCACAACGGCACGAACCCGCGGTAGGAGATCCCGATGACCAGTCCCCACGAGGTCAAGGCCTTCGACATCAGCGGAGAAGTACCGCACGGAACAACACTGCTGCGGGCAAGTGCCGGTACGGGCAAGACGTGGTCCATCACAGCCATCGTCACCAGGGCAATTCTTGAGGGCGATGTCGACATCTCGCAGGTCCTGCTGGTGACCTTCAACAGATCGGCAGCAAGGCAGATGCGGCACAGGACCTATGCCCGACTGGCCCGCACCGCCGAGATGCTGGAGTCTGGTCTGCCCGCTCGTGATGATCTGGACCATCACCTACTCGCCCAACGGGAGCGAAGGGACGAGTTCCTCTCCCGTGCTCGAAGTGCCATCCAGCGGTTCAGCACGGCAACGATCGCGACGACGCATGAGTTCTGCGCCCGGATGCTCACCGAACTCGGGGTTCTGGCGGATCACGACCTGCGCTCCTCGCTGCTGGCCGATCCCACTCCCTTGGTCGATGAGGTCTCGGCCGATCTGTACCTCTCCCGCTACAGCCACGTCCCCAGGCCCCCGAGCAGTGCCACGATCAGGAGCCTTGCCCGAACCGTCGCTGCCCAGTACGGCACGGTCGAGCTGCAACGTGACTCGGACTCACGGCGTGTCGAGAAACGTCTCGACATTGCCGAGGCGGTACGCACGGAGTCCTCACGCAGGATGCGGGCCGGTGGGCTGCACACCTTCGACGACCTCATCGAGGACTTGGCCTGCTCGTTGGGCTCCACGCAGCGTGGTCGAGTGGCTTGCGCGACGCTCGCCGACCGGTTCCATCTGGTCATGGTTGACGAGTTCCAGGACACCGACCCCCTGCAGTGGGAGATTCTGGCTTCGGCGTTCCATGGACGTAGTGACCTGTGGCTCATCGGTGATCCGAAGCAGTCGATCTACGCCTTCCGTGGGGCGGACATCCATGCATACCTGGCTGCCACCCGTCAGGTGGACCACACCTACGAGCTGACGACGAGCTGGCGATCGGATCAGGGGATCGTTGATGGGGTGGATCAGCTGTTTCGTCACACCCATCTGGGTGCGGAGGGCATCGAATTCACCACGGTCAGCGCCCGACACGCACATCGCCGGCTCCAGAGCACCGATCCCCATGGCTACGACTGGTCGCACCCCGTCCAGATTCGCTGCATCACCGCATCCGATGGATCCCGTCTTTCCTCCGGCAGGGCCGAGGACCTCATCGCCAAGGACGTCGGAGCACAAATCACTGCCATGCTGGACGGCAGATCCCAGTGGCAGCCCGAGAAGGGCCAACCGTCCCGACCGTTGCAGGCCGGTGACATTGCCGTGCTCGTCACCGCCAGACGACGGGGCGCCAAGATCCAGAACGAGCTGCGAAAGATCGGCCAGCCAGCCGTGTTCACTGGCTCCATCTCGGTGTGGTCCTCCCCTGCTGCCACGGATTTCCTCGATCTGCTCTCGGCGCTGGACGACCCCGATCCCACCGTCATCTCCAGGATCGCCATGTCGAGGCTCATTGGTGCTGCACCGTATGACCTGGCCCGACAGGACTCCCAGCTTCGCTCGGCCTTGGCCATGGACATTGCCAACTGGGCACTTGCCTGGTCGAATCTGGGCCCATGGGGCGTCATCGAATCACTTCTGCACCGTCCGGGCTCATTGGATTCGATGTTGACCGGCCCGCAGGCGGAACGTTACGTCACGGACCTACGACAGCTCGCCCAGGAGACGCATGTGTGGGCATGCGATCAGCCCACCATGCCCACGCCTGCCCAGACATGTGCATGGGTCGAGGATCAGGCCAGATATGCACCGCAGGAGACACCGCGCCGGCTGGAGACCGACCGTAATGCCGTCACCATCATGACGGTTCACCAGGCAAAGGGGCTGGAGTTCCCCGTCGTCCTGCTGCCGGACGCCACCTTGAGCTGGATCTCGAAGAATGGTGAAGGCACTCGTGGGAAGCAACGGGCATCTCGTACGTTCATGCGCGATGATGGCTCTCCCCTGGTGTGGTTCGACGGGGAACGGCGCGTTCTCAACCTGTCCGATGTCAATGATCCTGTTCGACTGGAGGCATGGGCACAGATTCGCCATGACGCTCTCGCCGAGGAGCTGCGCAAGCTCTACGTGGCGCTGACCCGGGGCCAGTCGGCCGTACGACTGTGGTGGGCTCCAGTACCTGGCCGAATCGGTGACTCCGGTCTGCAGCGGCTCCTCGCGCTGGAGTCTGCCGGGTCGGAGGCTCCCGTGTTCCCCGAGCCCGTCGACGACGCAGCAGTCTCACCACCCTGGCTGAGCCCGAGAGTGGGTGGGGCCTCGATCGAAGCGGTACCCGTCGAGGTGACGGAAGCGCCTTCTCGAGAGTTACCCGTCCCCCCCGTCGGCGGGACACCGGCCACATTCACCCGTAGCGTCGACCATCAGTGGAAACGTACCTCGTACTCGGGGCTGACTGCCGGCATCCACGGTGCCACATCATCGATGGCCGACCTCGTCGACGCCTCGGCAGGCCAGGACGAGCCGGACGAGGATGCCCTGGGCACTTCCCCGGACGTCTCCCCATCAACCGGTGACGGGCTGTGCACCATGCCTGGCGGAACCTCGTTCGGACTGGTGGTTCACGAGGTCCTGGAACATGTCGACACCTCGGTTCCTGATCTGTCTGCCGAGATCACGAACTGGACGACACGAAAACTGCGTGATGAACCCATTGACGGTGTCGCGGCAACCAACCTTGCAGCCGGCCTCGTCGACGTCATGCACACCGACCTGGGAGAACTGGCACCTGGCCAGTGCCTCGCCGACTTCAAGCCGTCCGACCGGCTCGCCGAGCTGGACTTCGAGATGAGGATGGCTCCGTCATCGTCGATGTCCAACACGGTCGGTGCACTTGCCCAAGCCCTCAGCGACCGTTCGCTGGTGCCCGAGAACGACCCACTCGCCAGCTATGGAAGGGTTCTGGCAACCTCACCAGCAGCTTCCACGGTCCTGTCCGGGTATCTCACCGGTTCCATCGACGCCGTACTACGCCGTCCCGACGGACGGTTCCTCGTCATCGACTACAAGACCAACCGTGCGCCGCGACCAGCAGGCCAACCCCTTGAGCCACGTGCGTACGACGTCACCACCATGACATCCATGATGATCAGCTCGCACTACCCCCTGCAGGCGCTGCTCTACAGCGCAGCCCTGCACCGCTACCTGTCACACACGATGCCCGGGTACGATCCCGCCACCTGCCTGGGGCCTGTGGGGTATCTCTTCGTACGCGCCATGGCAGGGGTGGCCACGCCAGCTGATGCCTCAATGCCCTATGGGGTGTTCACGTGGTCAGTGAATCCGGCCCTGGTGGTGGCCGTCAGCGACATTCTGAGAGGACGCCATGAGCACTGATGTGGTTCCCATCTCCGCCAGCCCGACCTTGGCAACGTTGTGCACTGCGGGCGTGCTGTCAGCCGCCGACATCCATCTTGCGACGATGGTGTGCCGGCTCTGTCACGAGTCCGAGGAATCGGTACGTCTGGCTCTGGCATTGACCAGTCGCGAACTGCGACAGGGATCGGTCTTTCTCAATCCCCGGACGATACGCGAGACCATCCTCACCCAGCTGGACGATCCGGCCCTGCGCGGACTGATGGACGAGCAGACTGCTGCTGCGATCGAGCAGGTGGAACAGATGACCTGGCCCGATCCGGACCACTGGATGCTGACCCTGCAGAGGAGTCCTGCGATAGCTGATCGAAGATCTGCCAGCAACGCACGTCCTGCCCGACTGGACTCAGACCGGTTGTACCTGGAACGGTACTGGCTCGACGAACAGACCGTGGCCACACGACTCGCGCACCTCGCCCACGAGAAAACCTCCATCACCGACGAGCAGTGCCGGCAGGTGCTCGACGAGGTCCAGGAGACGATACAGCGCCCACACTTCCAGCTCGACGAGTTCCAGGTTGACGCGGTTCGAGCGGCTGCAACGCACAATGTCAGCGTTCTGTCCGGCGGCCCCGGAACCGGCAAGACGACCATGGTGTGCATCATCCTCGCCGTACTGGCCAGCGCCGATCCACATCTGGGCCGGATCGCCCTGTCCGCACCCAGTGGCAAGGCGGCAAGTCGACTGCGTGACGCCGTGGCCAGCACATCCCATGCCCTGGGTCTCAGGCCCCTGCCAACTGCCTCACAGGCCACAACGGTCCACTCACTGCTGGGGTGGCAGGGACCGGGCAGTGGATTCCGATACGACAAGCTCAACCAGTTGCCCTATGACGTCATCGTCGTTGACGAGGCATCAATGCTGTCGGTGTCCCTCATGGCTCGTCTGCTCGACGCCATCGGGCCGCGGACCAGGCTGATCCTCGTTGGTGATCCGGATCAGCTGGTGTCAGTCGAGGCTGGATCCGTCCTTGCCGACATCGTCGCTTCCCATGGTGAACTGGGCAAGGAGGATGACGGGGGCGAGGACGGCGGGCTCGCCAGCGAGGTGCTTCCGGTGTCCAAACTCACTCACAACCACAGATCCGGCGGTGCCATTGCAGCATTGGCCGAGGCGGTGCAGTACGAGGAGCGTGGGAAGATCCTGGACGATGCCGTCGATGAGGCACTGGAGATCCTGACCACCAGCCCTGACCAGATCTCGTTCATCGATGCCGACCCTGCCGAGACCCCCTTGTCGAGCCTTCCCGAGTTGCAGGAAACCATCATCTCCACAGCACAGGCCGTCCGCCAGCAGGCAGCGGCCGGTGCAGATGACGATGCGCTGGCACGGGCCGATGGGCACCGTCTGCTGTGCGCACACCGACTGGGGCCCTATGGGGTGGCGTCGTGGTCGGCCCAGATGGTCGAGACCCTGTCACTGACCTTGCCGGGACTCGGGCAGGGTCAGTGGGTCGTGGGCGAGACGACGATGGTGACGCACAACATGCGTCAGTTCGAGGTCAACAATGGTGACTGTGGTGTCATCGTCCAGACGTCGCCCGTTCCCACGGTTGCCCTGCCAGGAAAGGGCAATTCGAGTCGTAGACTCCCCTGCTCCCTGTTGTCGACCATGTTTCCGCTGCAGGCCATGACCGTTCACAAGTCCCAAGGAAGTCAGTTCGACGACGTCACCGTGGTGCTGCCGCCACCGGACTCGGCCCTGCTCACCCGGGAACTCTTCTACACCGCGATCACCCGAGCACGACGACATCTGACGGTCATGGGGACCCGCGAATCCATCCGACGAGCCATTGGACAGCCCACGCAGCGAAACTCCGGGTTGAAACGTCAGTGGCAGCGGATGAGGCAGGGAGGAATCAGCAGCTCCGACACCTGAGAACGGGGGGTGCCTCGTGCACTCGCCCCCGAGACCGTACCCCGAGGCTGGCCTCCGGGCCACCGTGACCTCGTCGGGGTGAGGCCTCTGCATGCAGCTGCGTGCACCAATCACTGACACGGGAAACCTGGAGCAGCGTGAGACCCCTGCATGCAGCTGCGTGCAGAGGCCCCCGTTGAATCCCGGCAACCGTGACCCCGTCAGCACCAGTACCTCCAGTGGCCCAACTAGCACCAGACCCCGGCAACGTCCCAGTGAGCACCTGTACCCAATCAGTGCCCCCAGCAACACCAGTGTCCAATGTCCCAGTCGACACCAGAACCCATCAACGTTCCGGTCCCCATCAGTGGCGGCGACGTCACTACCCATGACTTACTGCTCGGTTTCGTCCAGCCGACGGTTCCAATGACCCGTCGCCATGCCCCCATGCCCATTGCTCGATCTCCACGGTCATGGCTGGCTCACGACATGGGAAGGTCCACGTCACTCTCCGGGGCAGGCAACGCATCGTGCAGCCATGCCTCGACCAGACGACGCGCCACCGAGATCGGCGAGGGCATGCCCATGGCCCCGGATGCCGTGAGTCGGCGTACCTCGTCGGTGGTGTACCAACCGCCTTCAGCCAGCTCGACGCCGTCCACCCGAACCTCACCAGTGGCTCGGGCCACGTAGGCGAGCATGAGCGATCGTGGGAATGGCCACGGTTGTGAGGTGAGGTAGCGCACAGCGCGTACGTCCAGGCCGGTCTCCTCCCGAACCTCTCGTGCCACGGCATGTTCAGCCGTCTCCCCCGCCTCGATGAATCCGGCCACGACAGACATCCGTCCGGGGTCCCACGTGGCCTGCCTGGCGAGCAGGAGACGATCGTCGTCATCGAGCACCGCGACGATCACCGCCGGATCGGTGCGTGGGAACACCAGCGCACCACAGTCGACACAACGCCGGCTGGGACCACCAACCGTGACGACGGTACGACCGTGGCACCGTATGCACGTGGGATCGCTCTCATGCCAGGCGAGCAGTGCCAATGCCGACCAGAGCAGTTCCTGGTCGGAGCGATCCAGCACTGCCTGGCGTGCGGCAACTGGCCGGGCGACGTCCCGCAACCCCTGAGCCGATGATGCCGACGTCGAGTACGAGCCCTGATCGGATCTGCCGGATGGACGCGCCCCACCAGCATCACCCATCTGGCGCATCACCGCACCGAGGTCCTCGATCCGCTGGGTGAACCAGGCCACACCATCGCGAACACCAAGGAGGTACTGGCGCTGATCGTCACGCTGCCCCACGGTGGGCACTCCGACAAGACGTCCCGACTTGCCGGGGTGGTCCCCGGCGAGGAGTACCTGGTCATCACCGTCGACGAGGAGTAGTCGGGCACTCTCCCCATCCCACAACTGGGCCACGACGGCTGGATCGTCACGACTCTCGGAGCGTCGGTCAAGACTCGGGGTGCAGAACGTCGTCATGATCGTGAGTCTAGAACTCTGCTCAGCTCTTCTGTGTCCCACAGTTGTGCGGGTTCAGCATCGACTCCGTCACCGACGTGGTGGAACAGCGCACGAACTCGATTCGGGGAAATCGCCAGGGCCTGTGCCCATGCCAACCGGTACACCGACAGCTGGATCGGATCAGCCTTGCCAGGCCGTGAGGTCTTCCAGTCAACGACGATGAATCCGCCGTCGCACTGCGGATCGGCAAAGATCGCATCCATCCGGCCTCGCACCACGTGCCCAGCGAGATTGAGGGCGAAGGGCTCCTCCACCTCAACTGGCTTCAGCCGTGCCCATGCACTGGCCTCGAACTGATCCTGCAGGTGCTGGATCGTTCGTTCCGAGACGCCTGGGGCGAGCTCCCACACGGGGTACAGATCGGGCCGCAACCGGTGGCACACCCACTCATGGAACACTGACCCCACGGTCGCCCCCCGGCTGACCGGCTGCGGCATCGGTCGACGCAGCCGGTCCAGGAATGCCTCGTAGTCCTGGTCAATCTGCATGAGCTGCGAGGTTGTCAAAGAGGTAGGAAGGTCCTCGACGTGTTCTCGACGCAGTCGTTCCTCGTTGATGAGCACTTCGGCATCATGTTTCCACTGATCGGCCACGTCAGCGTCGTCCGGATCGTCAAGGCTCGGAAGCGCGACCTCTGGGCCCTCGGCAATCCATTCCGTCACCAGACGACGAACTGCCACATCATCGTGGTACGCAATCTGCGGCCACTGTCGTCCAGTGGGTAGATCGCTGCCGGTCGGCGCAGCCACGTCCTCCTCATCCAGAGATGCGACGATCTGCTCGTAGCGGCTCACGATCTGCTGTCGATCCGGGGAATCCTGGGGGCACTGCTCCAGGACCTGTTCCTGAATCGCCACGATCGTGTCATGAATAGTGGTGAGGTAGGCGCTGGGATGACGCATCCGCACGATGCCCGACTCCCATTTGTGCCACGAGACGATGAGCCGGGACTTGGCCCGTGTCACGGCAACATATGCCAGGCGATCCTCTGCGGAGCGGGCACTCTTCTTGCGCTCTGCGTCATATTTCTTCAACGCGCCATGATCACCTGAGACCGGCAAGGGTATTGCATCGGAGTCGCCACGCACCTGAGGGGGAATTGCCGCCGCCTGGGTGGCGAAATTGTCCCCGGGTCTGTTGGTGGGGAAAACGGTGTCGACCATGAACGGCAGGAAAACCATCGGCCACTCCAGCCCCTTCGCCGCATGGACCGTTGCGATGACCACAGCATCGGGAAGATCGACAAGTTCTCGGTCAAGGCCCTTGCCCTCATCGTCCTCGATGCGCATCCACTCCACGACCTCGACAAGACCCATCGTCGAGTCATCGGTACAGACGTCACGAACCTCGCGCCACAAGGCATCGACGTGCCGGCGTCGAGCATCGCGACGATCCGGCTCATCGGCAGCAATGTCGGCATTGAGGCCGGTGACAGCAGCAATACGCAGCACCAGGTCGTCGGGGCAGTCCGCTGCGCTGGACTCGATGAGTGTCATCTCACGTTTCACCCCGGCGATGGTGCGAGCAAGGTGCGGTTCGTCCGCGATGAACCCGGGATCGTCCACGGCGTCGACGAGGAAGACGTCGGGATGGGCGTGGGGATCGCTGCCGTCACTCGACCGCTCGCGATGCAGCGCAATCGCCTTGGCGCGCTCATGCAACCGTTCGAGCTCCTTCGTGGTCAGCCCCCATCTCGGTGCGGTCAACAGGGTTGCCAGAGCCTCATTGTCACGCCGATCCACTAGGAGCCGCAGATGGCTGTAGATCAAGGCGATGTCGGGTACTCGCAACAGGGCTGACAGGTTCGCCAGGCACACCGGCACACCACGCGCACTCAAGGCAAGGTACAGATCGGAAATCTTGGCATTCGTGCGCATGAGGACGCCGATGTCCTTCCACCGACCAACCGTGCCACGTTCATGAGCCTCGACAATCTGGTCTGCGACGCCTTCACATTCCTGCTCCCAGGTGTCAAAGGTGTGCACCTGCACTGGCATGCCCACCGGCAGAGGCGATTCCTCTCGCCCGGCATGTTCATCTTCGGGGACTCGCAGTTGCTTGACAACATTTCCGATCTTCGGATCTGATCTGATGCCCTCGGAAATGGCATTGGCACAGTCAAGGATGGTCTGGTTCGAACGCCGATTCTGGGTCAACGAGTATTGACCATTGTCGTACGCGTCCGGCCCGTCATGGTGGGGAAAGTGTCGTGGGAAGTCCAAGATGTTGTTGGCGGCAGCTCCACGCCAGCCATAGATGGCCTGCAATGGATCACCCACTGCCGTGACGGCATGGCCCCTGCCGTTCTCCGGCGTCGAACCGCTGAACAGACTCGCCAGCAGACGTGCCTGGGAGCTCGAGGTGTCCTGGTACTCATCGAGCAGCACCACCGCATACCGAGACCGTATCTGTTGGCCGATCCGTGGAAAGTCTCGAACCAGCTGGATGGCCTGGTTGAGACGGTCGGAGAACCGGAAGAAACCCCGTTCGGTAAGGAGGTTCCGATATTCCTGTGCGTACCACATCAGCTGATCGCGTTGCTCCGCCGCGTTCTGGGCCCTGACCACGTCGACGTAGGGCTCGCCGTTCTTCTTGGGGGCAGCTTGGTCGAGTTGTTGGCGCCACGCGTCATTGGCGGCACGAAGATTGTCCATCGACACTGCGTGCGATGAGGCCTGCTCGGACAGCGAGAGGACGTCCTGCGCTATCGATCGGGCTGTCACCTGTCCGGCGCGAGGCGGAACTTTCTCGGGATCGTGCAGCACGTCCAGGGCCACCTGGACGCAGCGGGCGTCCGAGATGAGTCGTGCCGCTGGATCGACGCCGATCCATGCCCCGAACTCGGAGACCAGATTGGCGGCAAAGCTGTCGTAGGTGAGGACGGTCGGTTCCTGGTCGTCCGGCTGCAGCAGACCAGCCTTGGTGAGGTCGCGTCCCACCCGAGTACGCAGCTCAGCAGTGGCCTTGCGAGTGAAGGTCAATCCCAGAACCTGGTCCGCTCGCACCAATCCTTTGGCGACGAGCCAGGTCACTCGCGCGGCCATGACCGTCGTCTTCCCGGTGCCAGCTCCGGCAATGATGACTGACGGCTCCAGCGGGGCAGCTATTGCCCTGGCCTGCTCAGTGGAGGGGCGAAAGCCGAACAGTTCCGTCATCTGCTCCAGCATCTCGGCGGTGGGCCGTGGCATCGAGCCATTCGTGCTCATCATGACTCCTTCTCCTGCGAACCAGACGTTGTGCGGACCTCAGATTCTCTCGACACGTCGACGGCCGGATCTGGTGGGACGAGAGCCGGGCACCCGGAACGAACTGGGCAGAACTGACAGCCGTGATTCGTCACTGCCGCGCGTTCCACGCCGAGGACGACCCGAGCCGCCCTGTCGAGGTAGTACCGGACCCAGTCGTGAAACCCTGCCGCTGCCGTGCGGACAGCACCACGTGCCCATGGCTCGTCTCCCACCGGTGAGATGGATCTCACCCTGGCCTCTCCGCCACGTTTGTGGGGCTCATCCATGAGGTACACGAGCTCAGCAGGCCCCACGTCGGCTGGTTTGCGGCCCCCATACCCTTCTGCCAGTGCGGTCTGGTAGATGGCCACCTGGATGACATGGGGATTCATCGATTCGTGCGGCCGAGAACCGGTCTTGTAGTCGATGACGATGTGGTTTCCGGCTTCGTCTCGTTCCAGACGATCAATACTTCCCGCGACGTGCACCATGGCGCTGGGCAGGTCGAAGACATGCTTGATGGGCACCTCCGTGCCCACCAGTTCACGCTGGCTGCTCTTCCCGAGCCAGGCATCGAGTCGGCGCAGTCCCTCGCGACAGTTCTCGAGGAGAACGTGGGACTCCCATGCGTAGTCGAAGGACAGTGTTGTCCATTCAGCGTCCAACTGATCCATGGCACGTTCGAGACACCAGTGCTCGGCATTCTCCTCAGCGATCCGGTGCACCAAGGAACCGGCCTGGGCCTTGGCAGACATCGGGCCCGAGGCGCCCAGTCGGCGACTGAGGAACCATCGTCTGGGACAGTCGAGCAGTTCCCCCACATGTGACGGTGAGAGATACACGTCTGGTTTGTCGGCCGTCTCACCACCCTGTCGTGCGGGGTCGATGCCCGACCCCCACCATGTGTGAGGATCTGCGTGGACGGCAAGGGGGTGATCATCCTTCTTCTGGGCAGCCAACCATGCCAGTTGACGAGCTGCGTGTCTGCGCAGGGTGACGGGTAGCTGGTCATCGGCGGCACTGCGCCGCAAGTCTGCGACCAGGCTGGTGAGATTCTCATGTCCGAGTGCCGCACTGCTTCGAGCCTGCTCCCGGTCATCATTTTCTTGACACAGGTCACGCACCGGGGTGAGGAACCTGGATGGGAGGATTCCCTCCTCGTCATTGCGCACGGCGGTGAGCACCACGACGTGCCGGGCTCGGGAACATGCCGTGAGGAACAACCGTCGTTCCGATTGGAGGGTTTCGGACCAGTCTCGGGGCGGCAGCGGCCCGTCCGGTGACCACACGTCCGCGCCCGTCATGGACCCCGTGAGGTTCATCGCGGGCCACGACTGTTCCTCCAGCCCATAGAGGGCGACGAGGTCAAACTGCGTCTCCTTGGCACGATGGGCGGTCATGATGCACACCCCGTTGCGATCGCGATCCGTTTCCCGGCTCCGGTCCGCGGGGGTCTGCTCGGACAGGGCCTCGGCAATGAACTGACGAGCTCCGTGGGTGCCGATGTGCTCACCATGTCGTCCAGCCATGTCGAACAAGGCGCACAACCCGTCGAGCTCCCGGTTGGCCGTCGCGTCGGCGTCCAGAGCTCGTTGCTTGAGGACGTCTGGCCATGTCTGCAGCGTGGAATTGGGGGCGCTCTCACCACCCCACACTCGCCACAGGGAGACGTCGACCGGTCCATTCTTCCTGAGATTCACGGCAGCCATGTCGATACGACGGATGAGGGCGCTCACCCCGGAAAGTTCACGACGCAACTCTGCTGGGAGGACGGGCACCTCGGAATCGCGGGAATCAGTGGTGTCCGAGGTCTGAGAAGTGGATGCGTCCTCTCCCGAAGCAATGGTGTCAGAGTCATCGTCGACGTGTCGGGGCCCGTGCGGGGTCTCTGGCAGGTTTTCTGGCGTCCCAGGCGCATCGAGACCTGCAGCCTGCCTTGATCGAAGCAGGGACGTCAACTCCGCCCAGTTCACCGAGCCGCCATGAACAGCCAGCCAGGCACGGAACCGATGCACCTGTTCATGGGTCGTCGCCGACAAGGGGCTGTCGAGCAGACGATCCACCATGCGTCGCTGGTGGTCATCATCGCATCCCTCGGCCAGATCGATGGCGGCCTGCAACCCGACGATCAGTTCACGGACGGCTGGCACCTCGGACAGGACGACGTCCTGGGAACTCCGATAAGCCGGTACGTCTTCAGCAGCCAGCAAGGTGGCCAGGACATCCACGTCCGAACCGTTGCGGGCCAGGACGGCCATCTGTTCCCAGGCGATTCCTTCATATAGGTGGGCTCGGCGCAAGCGCCGTGCAATGGAGCGTGCCAGCCGTGCCTTGCTGGATTCCTCGAGGTACTCACATGTCCCGGAGCCCCCCGACCAGCGTTCCGACGGCATCTGCCGCAGGTCCACGGTGGGTTGGACGGGTAGTTGGCTTCGTACCCTCTCGACCAGCTCGTGCACATCTCCACAGCACCGCATGTCGGTGGTGAGGTGGTGAATGGCAGGTTGCCGCCCATGACCGGTGAGTTCGTCGAGGAGCCCGTCGATGCGTCCAGACTGCGCACCACGGAAGGTGCCGATCGTCTGGTCCGGGTCAGCGGTGAGGAACAGGGGGATGCCCGCCCCGCTCAGCTGCCCCAACAGCACTGTCTGGCAGTGATCGACCTCGGTGACGTCATCGCAAATGACGAGTTTGATCCGCTCGCACACCTCGGCACGTTGCGTCGGACTGCTCAGCACGTCGATTGCCCGATGGATGAGCCCGGTGTAGTCGAAATCCCCGGACTCGGCGAGCCGGTGCTCGTACTCGGAGAGGATCTCGCCGGTGACTCGCCAGTCGTCGCGCCGGAATCGTCGCCCTTGGGCTGCCAGCTCGGCACCTCGTACACCAGCCTGACTGATGGTAGCGGCCATGAACCGCACATCGGAGATGAACTTCGCGTCGTGGCAGGCGGCCTGGAACTGCGCGGGCCATTCGGAACGATCTGCCGCGTCAATGACGTCTCGTAGCAGTGACTCCTGTTCCGGTGCGGTGAGCAGATGGGCAGCTGCTGAATCGCCCTCGGACGACTCCCTGGCCTGCGGCATCATGGCATTGGGCATGACGAGGCTCCGAGCGAATCCATGCACCGTCATCACCTGCGGACGTAGGTGGGCACCATCGAGTTGCAGGAGAAGTCTGGTCCGAAGTGCCTGTGCGGTGGCCCGACTGCGCGCGAGGATGAGCACCTCGTCAAGCCGGTGCCCGGCCTCGACGAAGGACACCGCCTTGTGCAGGCACAGGGTGGTACGCCCGGTACCCGGACCGCCCAGGATCAGCACCAGTGCGGAGTCGTCGTCAACAGCGTTCTGCTGTTGCGCAGTGAGTTCAATGTCCATGGCATCCATGAAACCAGAAGGGTGAGACATTTTTTGCAGCACTCTGGTACGTTCGCCAAGGTCGCCGGTGAAACTGACTCAGCCCAACTCACGTTCTACACTGTGTCCGTCACCCACAATTCGTCATCCAGGCGCACGCAGGGCCAACCACTGGTTCCCCCGACCGTTGCCGTGCAAGGAGGAGAACATGCCCATGCCACAGGACGACGATCCTCGGCATGACACCCGTGAGCGTCTGTACCGCGGGGCGGCGGTGCCCGATGACGCGAGAATCGGTCTGGCGACCGACATTGGCCTGCGGCACGCCACGAACCAGGACTATGCAGGCATCGACTTCGCCCCCTCCGGCCCCTACTGGGTGGTTGTCGTGGCGGACGGGGTCTCCTCCACCCCGGGTGCCGAACGCGCCTCGCACATCGCTGCGACGACGATCTGTCAGCACCTCACCGACGCCCTGGGCGACGGCCTTCCCACCGGCGACGATGCGACGATTGCCCTGTTCACCGGTGCCTTCGACCTGGCCCACGAACGCATCGTCACCAGTGACGGTGAGCCCGTGGGAGCCTGCACCGTGGCCGCGGCGATACACGGCCCCTCGCGCGTGGTGGTGGCCAACATCGGAGACACTCGGGCGTTCTGGTTTCCCGGCGACGGCAAGGCAGTTCGACTCACCACCGACGATTCCGTGGCCCAGATGCAGATAGAGATGGGTGTACCGCGGGATCGTGCCGAGCATGGTGCCGGGGCACACGCCATCACCAAGTGGATCGGGGCACGGGCCACCGACATCACCCCACGTGTCGTCGCCTACGAACCCACCAGGTCGGGATGGTTGCTGCTGTGCAGTGACGGGGTGTGGAACTATGCCGCAGACCCTGCCGATCTGGCAGCCCTGGTGAGCCACATCGACCAGCATGGTGCCGGACCGCATCAGGACGCCCAGACGATCGCCGAGGGGCTCGTCCGCCACGCCCTCTCCTGTGGCGGTCACGACAATGCGACGGTGGCCTGCGTCCATCTCACCGACGAATCCTGAAGCACACTCCGGTGATGCCCCGTCTGGAGAACCCTGTCCCCACGCGGACCCTGCCCCGGTCAGGATGGCCTGCCTCGCCGCGAGCGAACTGCTGCGCCCCGAGCGCGATTTTCCCGATCACACCGTCAGTGCGACTAGGTTGTAGGCATGGAGATCAAGATTGGTATCACTGACATGCCCCACGAGATCGTCGTGGACGTCGAGCAGACCCCCGAGGAGATCGAGGCACAGCTGCGTGCTGCACTGGCCGAGGAGCACGGGGTGTTCGCCCTTGCCGGTTCCAAGGGTCGCCGGGTCCTGATTCCGTCGCGGTCCATCGGCTATGTCGATCTGGGCGAGGCCAATCCTCACAAGGTCGGGTTCGGCACACTGTGACCACGGTGGTCAGGGCTGGTGCGCCAGCACCTGCTCGGTGAGTTCACGGTCGATGTGTTCGCCGGTGGCGATCACGGCTCCAGGCCAAGATCAGCAAGCCGGTCGTCATTCCTGTGCAGCACATCGGCCATGATCTCGTTGACGGCGTTGATGTCATCGTCGTCCTGGTCCCGACCGGTGAGCGCAACGGTGAGATCCTGTTCGACGGCTGCCAGACGTTGCGCCACCGACAGCACCTCGCCCACATAGCGTCGGGCGAAGACCGAGGCCTCGGCACGTATCCCGCTGCCGAGGGTGTCCTCGTCGTCACGATCCTCACCGGAGTCCGGCGAGGAGCCCTCGTGCCGATCCGTCTGGTCCATCTGTACGGGGCTGGTGGCGTCCTGGGAATCAGCGTGGCGATCCGTTCCCTGGGTGTCGGCGTCAAGGATCCTGCGCAGTGTGGCGTCCAACCGGGCCCTGCGCCCCTCGGCATGGGCGAAGAACTGTGCCCAAGTGGACTCCGGGGGTTGCATGAGGGGATCGATGCGATCGGCCACCTGGGTCATGAAGTCGCGCTGCAGCCCGAAGAGGATGTGGTCTCGCAGCAAGGCCTGGACCCACGTCGTCGTCGGGACGTAGCTGACGACCGAGGAGATCATCGGCTCCACACGACGCAGGCCACCGATCTCATCAACCTGTGGACGAGCCTCGTCCAGCACCTCACACAGTTGTTTGGCACGATCGGCGATGAGGAAACGGTCGGCGAGGGCTGGGCACAGTTCCATTGCCGAGACCACGGAACCCAACTGAGTCAGCGCACTGGAACAGACGATGGACCAGAACGTCGTTGCTGCCGCGTAAGGGGCGGTGTCGAAGCTTGCCACCCCTTCAGGCTAGGGCTCTGCGGCTCGGAACGGTAGAATCACTCTCGGTGTGTTCGATTGACGAGCCGTCAATACCACCCGAGGACATGAATTCGCACGCGGAAAACACCCTGCGAGTCCCGTCCTCTCCCGGGCACCAACCCCTCACCGGGTGCTGTCCATGCACGACATCGGGCCTTGACGGGCCTGCACACATCCCGGGCCAACCGGCCCGCGCACGACACAGGACCCTGGCGGGTCCACGCACGAAGAGGCCACGACACTGACCACGAACAACACTTCAGAAGACCAGACATTCGCCGACCTGGGGGTCCGAGCCGACATCTGTGAGGGGCTGGAAGACGCCGGTATCACCTCGCCCTTCCCCATTCAGGCGATGAGCATCCCCATCGCCATCAGCGGCACCGATCTCATCGGCCAGGCTCGCACCGGCACGGGCAAGACACTGGCATTCGGCGTGTCTGCCCTGCAACGCATCGTCCTGCCCGGTGACGAGGGCTGGACGCAGTCGGGCAGCCGTCTGCCCCAGGCCCTGGTGATGTGCCCCACGCGTGAGCTCGCCCTCCAGGTCTCCCGTGACATCGACACGGCGGCTCGCGTGCGTGGCGCACGGGTGCTCACCGTCTACGGTGGCGTCGGTTACGACTCCCAGATCCACGCGCTGCAACGCGGGGTCGACGTCGTCGTCGGCACCCCGGGCCGCCTGCTGGACCTCGTCGGTCGCAGGGATCTCAACCTCACCAGCTGCTCGATCGTCGTGCTGGACGAGGCCGACGAGATGCTGGATCTCGGTTTCCTTCCCGACGTGGAGAAACTGCTCGGCCACTGCCCCACCAGCCGCCAGACGATGCTGTTCTCGGCCACCATGCCGGCAGCGATCATGTCCCTGGCCCGCGCCCAGCTCAACCATCCGGTGCACATCCGGGCGGAGGGGGCCGACTCCCAGGCGACGGTGCCGCAGACCACCCAGTACGTCTACCAGGCGCATCCGCTCGACAAGATCGAGATCATCTCGCGACTGTTGCAATCCTCCGAGGTCGAGAAGACGATCATCTTCTGCCGCACCAAGCGGGCCTGCCAGCGTCTGGCCGACGATCTCGCCGACCGGGGGTTCCCGGCCCGTGCCATTCACGGTGACCTCAACCAGGTGGCTCGGGAAAGGGCTCTCAAGGGGTTCCGCGAGGGGCGGGCGAAGGTCTTGGTGGCCACCGACGTGGCGGCCCGCGGAATCGACGTCACCGGCGTCTCGCACGTCGTCAACCACGAGTGCCCGGACGACGAGAAGACCTACGTGCACCGGATCGGACGTACCGGACGCGCCGGCGCCAAGGGCATTGCGGTCACCCTGGTGGACTGGCCCGACCTCACCCGCTGGAAGCTCATCAACAAGGTTCTGGGCCTGGGTATCGATGAGCCGGTGGAGACGTACTCCACCTCCACGCACCTCTTCAGTGACCTCGCCATTCCCGAGGACGCCACTGGCCGCCTGCCCGGTGCCGAACCGAGGCGTTCCCGCGACGAGAGCCATTCCCGAGGACGCCGTCGCGAGGGGCCGAAGACACGGGGTGCGAGGAACCGACCCAAGCGTCAGCGCACACGCCGCCGCAACGGCGTGGTGGTGCAACGGGACGCCGAGGCCGCCGGGACGGCTCCAGCAGCCTCAGCGAATTCACGGCCTCACAGAACCGGCAGCGACGCTCAGGCTCCCGCAACCACCCGAGCCGGTGAGACTGCTGGGTCAAGGGCCGTCACCGAGCCGGCCCGGACATCCTCCGCCACCAAGCAACGCCCCACCACGTCCACCAGGACCACGCCCGCCGCCGGTTCCCGTGCCGCTGGAGCTGGGAAGACCAAGCGTCGTCGAGCTCGCGGGACCGACCACCGTCGCCCCCGCCATGAGCCCCAGAGGCGCACTCGACGTGTCGATTCCGAGCAGCACACCTCGGCTCCCCGCCCCGCCTCCAGCACGTCAGGTCATGCGAGTGGCACCGACCGGAAATCTGCACGCACCGGCTCTCGACCGACGAGACGATCCACCCGGGCACGATCCTCGGCAGCCAGCGCGTCGAACTCAAACCAGGACCGCGGCACCTCGGCGGACACTCGGCGCACTCGGCGTGCTCGTCGTCCCAGGGGCCACTGATCGCCCAGTCACTCGTCCTGCGCCCAGGCACTCGTCCTGCGCAGGAGTCAGCTTGTCGCTGGTTGCCTGCGCAGGGCGGTCTGGCGCTCACCGAGGCGGTGGAGAACCCCTACCACATAACCTATCGGCCCTGTCACATGGTCGATGGGCCGCTGCCCGGCACCGATAGTGGTGTGACCGCCCGTCGCCAATGGTTGCTGCGGCCAGGCCCTGCGCCGACTCCAGTGTTCTGCGATCCAGTCACCTGCGACCCGGTGCTCTGCGACGATTTCGGACCATTCCGGCAATCAACGCACCGCCGGCATCGACGCGGCCAGACTGACGCGTCAGAACGTATCCGAGCCTGACCCCGCCGTAGCAGAGCTGGCCCCAGCGAGCCAGCCCCCGGTGAACCGGTTCAGTAGACCATCCTCATGGCCTCGCGCACCTCGCCCAAGGTCTGGTCGGCGACGGCACAGGCCTGCTCATTGCCCTCACGCAGCACACGACGCAGATACGCCTCATCGCTGACGAGCTCGGCTCGCCGGGCACGAATCGGCGCGAAGTACTCGTTGAGGGACTCGGTGAGCCGTTTCTTGAGGGTGCCCGATCCACCGTCACCGATCTGTTCGGCGATGGCCGCCGGATCGGCGTCCTCGCACAGCGCGGTGAGCAGCAGCAGGTTGGACACCTCGGGACGATTCTGTGGGTCGAAGGTGATGTGCCGATCGGCGTCGGTCTTGGCTCGCTTGATGAGCTTGGCCGTCTCGTCGGCACTCATACCGAGTTCGATGGTGTTGCCACGTGACTTGCTCATCTTGGTGCCGTCGAGGCCCAGGACGTGCGGGGTGGCCGACAGCAGCGCCTCCGGCTCGGGGAACACCGGTTGCTCCGCGTCGACGCGTCCGTAGCGCTCGTCGAACCTGCGGGCGATGAGGCGAGTCACCTCGATGTGGGGCAGCTGGTCGACCCCCACCGGCACCACATTTGCCTTGCAGAACAGGATGTCGGCGGCCTGATGAACCGGGAAGGTGAGCATGAGCCCGGACATCGGACGGTCGGAATTGGCCAACTCGTCCTTGACGGTGGGGTTGCGGCGCAGCTCGGAATCGGTGACCAGTGACAGGAAGGGAAGCAGCAACTGGTTGAGGCTGGGCAGTGCGGAGTGGGTGAAGATCGTCGTGCGCTGCGGGTCGATGCCGGCTGCCAGGTAGTCGGCCAGGCCGGACAGGACGTTCTCCTGGATTGCACCCACGCCGTCCCGGTCATAGATCACCTGGTAGTCGGCAATGACGAGCAGTGAGTCCAGGCCCATGTTCTGCAGCCGGACCCGGTTCACCAAGGAGCCGAAGTAGTGACCGATGTGCAGCTTGCCGGTGGGACGATCCCCGGTGAGGACTCGCCAGCGATCCGGATGCACGGCAAGATCGGCCTCGACCTTGTCGCTGCGCTGCTGGGAACGGGCCACGGTGGCCTCATGGGTCCCCACCGTCTCACGATCAGTCATGGTGTCCTTTCCTCGCCCCTCGTCCGACGAGGATTCGACGCCGGTGGGGGCGGTGTCACTCACGTCGTGCGCCGTCTCGGCACAGGCACAGGGGCCGCCACGGCGTCGGTCATGGGAAAGATCATAGCAGTGACCAGGTGCGTCACCATGACCGTGCACGTCGCCCGTGCTGCCCCGGATCGACGGCCGCAACAGTCTCGTGGAGCTTGCCCCGGTCCACCGGCGGCCCGGGCACCGCCCGGCGAGTCACCACATGAGGTGGCCGCCGCGCAGCTGCACGCGAGTGCAGATCTCGCGGTAGGCGGTCTCCCGGGTGGTGTTGCACCCCAGCTCGTGACCCTTCTTCCCCGTGCCGTGGTAGTCACTGGATCCGGTACGGATCAAGCCCAGTCGACCGCCGAGGTCGAAGAGCATACGACGGACCTGGACGCCGTGCTCGTTGTGATCCACCTCAATGCCCTCCAGACCGTCAGCGGCAAGCCCGGCGATCCGCTCGGGGCTGAGCACTCGATCGGCGCCACGCGCCCACGGATGGGCCAGCACCGCCACCCCCTTGGCCTGCCGCACCAAGGTGATGGCATCGGCCAGGTCGATCGAGTAACGACGCACATAGGCCGGGCAGTCGTGTGAGAGCCACGTGGCAAAGGCCTCGTCGCGATCCTTGACGTATCCCTTGGCGATCATGGCATCGGCCACGTGCGGGCGCCCCAGGCTGTGGGCAGTGCCCGCGTACCGCATGACCTCCTCAACGGTGAGCGGCATGTCCAGGTCGGTGAGCTTCTGGCAGATTCGGTGCAGTCTGCCCAATCGCGACGCCCTGGTGCGTTCCAGTTCGGCACCCAACTGCGCATCGTCGGGATGGCAGCCGTAGCCCAGCAGGTGGACGTCGACGTCCTTCTCCCGGCAGGTGATTTCGATGCCCGGCAGCACCTTGACACCGAATCGTCCACCGGCGGCATGGGCCTCCTCGAGGCCGTCGAAGGTGTCATGGTCCGTCAGGGAGATGACGTCCAACCCGACCCCGGCCGCGCGCATGACGAGCCGGGTCGGCGAGTCCGTACCATCCGAGATGGAGGAATGGGTGTGCAGATCGATGAACATATCAGCTTCCTAGCGCCGTCCTCGGGTTGCGAGTCACCATCACCAACTCGGCAGGCCCCGGTGTGGCGGGGACGTCACTGGCAACGTGCCGCATGCTGGCACGTCCATTGACCTCCCCATGGTCATGGCCATGACAGCCACCATCGATTCTAGTCTCGGGAACGTGAGCGGGCGACGTTTTCCGCGTTCCGTCCACGGCTCCTCGTCCCACCGTGCCGCACCTCGCAGGCCACGCTCCGCACCAGGCCGGACCTGTGAATCCAGGTGGATTTTTCCGACCCCGTCTGAGCTGGACTACTGATCTGGATCGATTTGGACGCTGTGACAAGAATGTATGTCATGGATATCAACATGACTGCTGAGTACTCAGCAACCCCGGATCGTGTGATCGAGATGATGAGCGACCCGGACTGGTGGACCGATGTGTACCACCGCAACAATGCCACCGTCTCCAATGCACAGCGCACCGGGGATGACGTGTCCCTCGACGTGGCAACCCCCACCCCCAGCCAGGCACAGAAGTTCATCGGTGAGACCTTGCAAATGCACCACGACCTGGTGTGGGACGCTCCGGCCTCCGACGGCAGCCGCACGGCGACCATGACGATGAAGCGCGCCGGGGTGCCGGCCAAGGCCGAAGGCAGGATGCACGTTGCAGCGGGCGGACCGGGAACGATCGTGACCTGCAATGGATCGTTCTCGATCTCCATCCCGCTGGCTGGCAAGAAGCTCGAGAAGAAGGCTGCCCCCTACGCCACTGCAGCCTTCAGGACCCAGCAGGAGGCAGGCGACGCCTGGCTGGCCTCGCACTGAGAGTCCTTCGCCGCATGGCGGGGCACCGTGGTGAATCCCTCCCGTGGCTGAGCGGTGACTGAACGGTGGCTGCACAGAGCTGGGCAACGGGCCCGGCGGTGACGGACGCGACGTGACACTGATTGCGACGTGACGCTGCTGACGCCGTCCGGCAGCCCTGCCCGGCGGCGTCACGGCACTGCATGGCCTTGGCGGTGAGTGGTGCCTCCGGCGGGGTGCACGGCAAGGCGTCACGGCATCTGCATGCCCCGGCAGTCCAGTCGCTGATCTCGGGGGCGCTGGTGAACCAGTGTGCCCGTGTTCAGCTCCACGGGTCGGTGGTGGGATCTGGCAGTTCCTCGGTGATGTCATGCCACAACATCTCGTGCTCGACGAGCAGGGACTGCACGAGCACGTCGTTCCAGGCGTCGTCGATGATCATGCCGCGTACCGCCTCGGCGGCCTCGGCGGTCACGTCAAGGGTTTCGTCGCTGAACCACGCCGTGATCTGTTTGGGATCCAGCTGGGTGAGGGTCACTCCCCCATTGGCATGCTCCTCGTTGTCACCCATGACCGACGGCGGCACATGGGCAACGAGCACCAGGCGTCGACCGTACCGAGCAAGGCCTTGGACCGATGCGATGATCATGGCTGCCCGCTCGGTCTGTTCCTCGTCACCGTCAACGTCGAGGATGGCGCGCAGCTCGTCGGTGACGGTGAAGGCCTGCACCTGCTCAGAGACGTGCTGCACCATGGCTCGGGCCCCGGCTGCGCTGGCCGGGACGAACACTATTTCTGCTGGATCAGACATGACGCCTCCATGATGATGTGACACTTCTCAACGGTAACCGGCTTGACCAACATGTACGAGGCACTGCACCAGTGTTCCACGGTGGGACACACATGTCTCCACAGGTCCATTTTCCGGATCCGGGACGTTGTCCACAGATTTCCACGGGGATCTGGCCTTCATGGGTCTCACGGTGTGAGCTTGCAGCGTGACGATCCATGATTCATCCCTTCTGGCACGCGAATCCGGCATGGAGCTGCGTCAACTGCCCAGTTGGCTGCCATCCGGTGACGCTCCCACGACATCTCACCCGGTCGATCTCGCGACCCATCCGATGCTGCCCGACATGACGGACGGCGTTGACGACCTCGTCGCGGACGAGTCGCGTGACACGCGCACCAGCGATGACGGCCGCGGTCCTGCGAGCAACGTCGTCGCACTGCACAGCGTCCGCCGGCCATCGACCTCAGCTCCCGTGGCAGCAGCTCGTCTGGTGCTCACTGCCACCCGGGTGATCGTGGAGTGCGTCAGTGGTCGACGTCCCATGTCGCACCTGCGCCGGATTGCAACTGTCCAGGCGGTTGAGGACATCAGACAGTGGCCGCGCGGTGCGGGATGGAACACCGTGGTGCAGATCGGTCGACCCCTCATCCAACGTCGGGACGAGACGATCAACGCCGTCGTCATGCTCGAGATCCAGCAGCACCGCATTGCCCTGGCCCTCACGCTCCGCGGCTCCCGGACGTGGCGGGTCACGTGGACCGAGCTGCTGCGCAACCGTGGTGTCGAGCAGCTCATCTCGGCGCCGTCGCGGTGACGATCCTCGGCCGAGACCCCTCCGGCAACTCACGACGCACGGTGGCCCATCAGAGGTCTCCGGCACCGTGAACTCCAGTGCCGCACGGTGATCCTGCCCCGGGGCTCAGCACCCTGAACTTCAGTCACGGGCCACCGGCGGGACCGATCACCGGCGCCGGTGGAGTCAGACAGTCAGCCAAGGGGCGTCCCGAGCAGATCATCGTGCGTCGGTAGGTCCGACTCAGTTGACCCGGCCAGGCGCGCCGTGGCAGTTCTTGAACTTCTTGCCGGAACCGCACGGGCACTTCTGGTTGCGTCCCACATTGGCGAATGGCTTGTCCTTGGGCTTGGCCTCGCTCTTGCTGACCTCGCCGGACTCATCGGGAGAGCTGTAACTCAGCTCGGTCTCCTCGTGGTGCTCCAAGCCCTTGCCCAAGGGAACCCCCGCACTCATCGAGGCACCGGTGACGGGTTCACCGGACTCGTCGGTCACCAGACCGACCTGCTGGGCCGGGCTCTGGATCTCCAGATTGAACAGGTAGCCCACGACCTCTTCCTTGAAGGCATCCATCATCGAGGTGAACATCTCGCCACCCTCCCGCTGGTACTCCACCAGCGGGTCGCGCTGCGCCATGGCACGCAGACCGATGCCCTCGCGCAGGTAGTCCATCTCGTAGAGGTGTTCCCGCCACTTGCGGTCCAGGACGGTGAGCAGCACCTGACGCTCCAGCTCACGCATGGTGTCCTCGCCCAGAGCCTGTTCCCGACCGTCGTAGGCACCCTGGGCGTCGTCGGTGAAGGCCTCGACGAGCTCGTCGGCGTCATCGCAGTCACGGAACTCGGATTTCGGCAGTTCCACGGGATACACCTGCCCCATCTCGTGCCACAGGGCGTCAAGGTCCCAGTCCTCGGCGTAGCCCTCGGTGTACTGGCGTACGCAGGCCTCGACGACGCGATTGGTCGTGGCACGCAGCTCGGACTCGACGTCGGCCCCCTCGAGCACCTTGCGGCGGTCGGCGTAGATGACGTGACGCTGACGGTTCATGACGTCGTCATACTTGAGGACGTTCTTTCGCATCTCGAAGTTCTGCGCCTCGACCTGCTTCTGGGCACTCTCGATCTGGCGAGTGAACCACTTGGACTCCAGGGGAACGTCGTCGGGGACGTTGAGGGTCACCATGGCACGGTCCAGCATCTCGGGCTTGAACAGGCGCATGAGCTCGTCCTGCACCGACAGGTAGAATCGCGACTCCCCCGGGTCGCCCTGACGGCCGGATCGGCCACGAAGCTGGTTGTCGATGCGCCGCGACTCGTGACGCTCCGAGCCCACGACGTAGAGCCCACCCAGTTCGGTGACCTTCTCGTGCTCGGCCTTGGACTGTTCCTCGTACTTCGCCAGCGTGCTCTCCCACGCCTGCTGGTAGGCCTCCTCGTCCTCGACGGGATCCAAGCCCCTCTCACGCAGGTCCAGCTCGGTGAGGAACTCAGGGTTGCCACCGAGGATGATGTCGGTACCACGACCGGCCATGTTCGTCGACACGGTGACCGCCCCGAGTCGTCCAGCCTGGGCGACGATGGCGGCCTCGGCCTCGTGATGCTTGGCGTTGAGCACCTTGTGCGGTACGCCAGCGCGTTTGAGGGACTCGGAGAGCACTTCGGACTTGGCGACCGAGGCGGTACCGATGAGCACCGGCTGCCCGGACTCGTGACGTTCCACGACGTCGGCGATGATGGCGTCGAACTTGGCCTGCTCGGTGCGGTAGACGAGGTCCTTCTGGTCCTTGCGGATCATGGGCCGGTTTGTCGGGATCGGGATGACGCCCAGGCCGTAAATCTTCTGGAACTCGGACTCCTCGGTCTTGGCGGTACCCGTCATGCCGGCGAGCTTGTCGTACATGCGGAAGTAGTTCTGCAGGGTGATCGTCGCCAAGGTCTGGTACTCGTCCTTGATCTCGACGTGCTCCTTGGCCTCCAGGGCCTGGTGCAGACCTTCGTTGTACCGGCGTCCTGCCAAGGTGCGGCCCGTGTGCTCGTCAACGATGAGGACCTCGCCGTCCATGATGACGTAGTCCTTGTCGCGGTGGAAGAGTTCCTTGGCCTTGATGGCGTTGTTGAGGTAGCCGATGAGTGGGGTGTTGACCGACTCGTAGAGGTTCTCGATGCCCAGCCGGTCCTCCACCACGCTGATTCCGTGGCCGAGGACGGCGACGGTGCGCTTCTTCTCGTCGACCTCGTAGTCCTCGTCGCGACGCAGCGAGGTGGCGATACGGGCGAACTCGGGGTACCACTGCTTGTTCTCCTCGGCGGGACCGGAGATGATGAGCGGGGTACGGGCCTCGTCGATGAGGATCGAGTCGACCTCGTCGACGATGGCGTAGTGGTGGCCACGCTGCACGCAGTCGTCCAGGCTGGAGGCCATGTTGTCGCGCAGGTAGTCGAAACCGAACTCGTTGTTCGTACCGTAGATGACGTCTGCCTTGTAGGCCTCCTTGCGTTCGGCAGGGCTCATCTGGGAGAGGATGGCCGACACGTCGAGTCCGAGGAAGTGGTGGACGCGTCCCATCTGCTCCGACTGCACCTCGGCGAGGTAGTCGTTGACGGTGACGACGTGGACGCCCTTGCCCGACAGACCGTTGAGGTAGGCCGGCAGCAGACCGACGAGGGTCTTGCCTTCACCGGTCTTCATCTCGGCGATGTTGCACTGGTGCAGGGCGGCACCACCCATGATCTGGACGTCGAAGTGACGTTTGTTGAGCACCCGCTTGGAGGCCTCGCGCACCGTTGCGTACGCCTCGGGAAGCAGATGGTCGAGGTCCTCGCCGTTGTCGAGGCGCTGCTTGAAGTCAGTGGTCTGGCCACGCAGCTCGTCATCACTCATGGCGACGTAGTCGTCCTCGATGCTGTTGACCTGGCCAACGATCCGGTTGAGGCGACGGATGATCTTGCCTTCTCCGGCGTGCAGTGCGCGGTCCAACAGTTTCACGACGGGTGTCCTAACTCGAAAACATGTTCAAGGTGCACGACGTGCACCTCAGCCATCCTAGGGGCACTTCTCACCTGAACCCAATGTGTCACGCTCGTCAATCCTCTCGACTGACGCCGGCAACATCGTGGCATTCTTCCATCATCGACGGTTCTTCGCATGGAAATCGCCGCTGGCAGCAGTCTTTCTGCCACCTCGATGAGGATCGACTCGACGCATCGGGGGGCAGTCAGCGCGTCAGGGCCGACCAGCGTCTTGGGGGCAGTCAGCACGTCGGGGTCGATCAACGCCTCAAGGTCAATCAGCGGGGGCCGACCAGGTTTCCCCGGCCGGCCCCCGATGGATTCACTTCTCGCCCCGACGTCACTTCTCCTTGTCGACATCCAGGTGGATGACGCCGTAGTTGTACCCCTTGCGGCGGCGGTAGACCGCACTCGGGCGGCCGGACTCGGCGTCGACGTAGAGGAAGAAATCGTGGCCGACGAGTTCCATCTCGTCAAGTGCCTGGGCCAGGGTGAGCGGTTCGGTGCGGAACACCTTCTCCTTGACGTACAGGGGGCCGTCCCCGGTCACCTCGACGTCGCCGGCAATCGTGCGGGTGGGGATGATGTCCCGCTCCTCACCAGCAGGTTCCTCGGGAATGTCGAGCATCTGGGAGACGCGCAACCCGCGACGACTGCGACGGCGGTCGGCGGCCTTGACCAATTGGGTGCGCAACCGGTCGGCGGCCTTGTCGAAGGCCACCATCTTGTCCTCGGCATGCCCCTCGGCGCGAACCACTGGTCCACGGGAACGCAGCGTGATTTCGCAGGTCATGGCCTGGTCGGGAGATCCCTTGACGTTCTGGGCGGTGAAGACGACCTCGGCACGGGTGACGCGATCCCTGATCTTGTCCACGGCGAGCAGTCTGTCCTCGACCTGGGAGCGCACATCATCACTGACGTGGCAGTGGCGACCCGAAACGATGACATCCATGGCATCCTCCTTGGTGGAGTCGTGCCGGAATTACCCGGCGAGTGACGAACACGGCTGCGGCTGGCTGCACGCCCCTCGACCTCGAGGAGCGAAATCGCCGGTGTCAACCGTGCATGGATGCAACGTTAGCTCAAGAGCCCCCTCCACGACAGGAGTTCGTCACAGACCCGTCCGGCTCAGGCCCACCGATGCGGTGTCTGCGCGTCGGCCAGCACCACCGCAGCCCGTACCTGGTACCCACCCTCGGTGAGGGCACGGCAGGCCTCGGCCAGGCTCGCCCCGGTGGTGCGCACGTCGTCGATGACGACGACCGGGCCGTGCCCGGGAACTGCCCGCATCGACGAGTCCTGGTTGGCGGCGCGGCGTTCGTGTGACACCTCCAGCTGGTCGCGCACGTGCCGAGTGCGCTTGAGCAGTGGGACCACCACGTCATTGCCACGAGATACCAGGCTCGCCAGCCTCCGACCGTCCGGTCTGTTGTGCCGGGTTGCTCCCAGTTGCCTCGCATCTCCTCGACTCGGGACTCGACGCGCCGCAGCCCACGTACCGGCAGCTTCCCCACACCTGCGAACTGCTGCCTGGGCCAGGTCGCGAGCATGATCGGCACCGCGGCGTCGCACCACAGCCGGATCGGAGGGCATGGGGACGACCCGCGGCACCTGCTCATCGGCGGTGAGGACTGGGCCGAGTCCGGTGGCAAGCCAACCGCCGAGAGTCTCGTCGAGCCAGCCGGCACCACGATCCTTGTAGGCCGTCACCACATTGGGGATGGGGTCGCGATATGGCAGACACGCCACCACCGGCGGTGGCCCGTCACAGATGATGCGGGGTGCTGGACGCACGGCTGCCACGCACTGCTCGCACAGCCCCACCCCGGGCGCATGGCATCCGGGGCAGCAGGCTCCCAGCAGCAGATCCGCCAGGCTCTCAAGAATCCTCATGCCCTCCATCGTCGCCAGTGGCACTGCCAGGAACCAGGCAGCTCGTCGATCTGTGGACGACGCTCCCGAGGCGCTCGAAGAGGCTGTGGACAACCCACACTGCGGACACCCCACCCGAGGGTGGTCGCCCCATCCGTACCGTCCTGTTCCACGCCCGGCCACACCCGGCCACGCAGGCTGCACCCCTGTCCAGTCCTGTCGGTCAGCCACACCCCTATCCACTCAGCGAGACGGCAGTGATCGAGGCGTCCTCACCGAGCTGGGTCCAGCGATACCGGTACTCGTAGCGCAGCACGTGCCCGCTCTCGGTCATGACGACGGCCGACACCGTGTTGGCGGATGCCACGGTGGCCAACTGCGCCATGTTCGCCCCGGTGAGCTGACCCACCGGCGTCACCTCGGCACCGTCGCAGCACAACTCGAACGGCGTCCCCGATGCACCGACGGCGGATCGTGCGATGACCATGAGCTTGGTCTGGCTGATCCACCCCACGTCAATGGCGATCGTCATGCCTGGATCCATCTCGGCGACGACACGCACCTCGGGCTGGCCAATGACCAGCATTCCCGAGGAATCCTTGCCCAGGGTGGACATCGCCAACCGGGAACCCTCTCCCTCCCCGAGGATGAAGGCGATGCGCGTCATGTCCGGGGAGATGCTGAACGCGCGAATCCTCGTACGACGCAGGGCCGTGGCATTCACCGGTCTCGGCCTGCCTGCCGGGGTCACCGCGTGGACGACGGGGGTGACGGAGCCGGTGTCCTCGGCGGTCCAGATCGTGTGGTCCCGAGTGATCTGGGGACGCACCATCGCGGTACCGCTGGCCAGTTTTCGTGCCGTGCGAGCACCAGTGCACCACCACCACAGGCCGGTTCTGCGCTGATCGACCAGTGCCCACTGGTGGTCGGGGGTGGCCGATGGGATAGCGCCAGAGGGAGCGGTGCTGGATGAGATGGCGCTGGGTGAGATAGCGCTGGGGCGCAGGGTGCCGAGACTGCCGCTGAGCGGGCGGAAGGTCTCGTCGCTGACCAGCGACTGCAGTGTGCCACCTCTGACGACGGTGACGGCCAGCTTGTCATGGTTCTCGTAGGCTGCCATCGAGGCGAACAGGTCGAGGGAGACGGTGCCGTCCTCGGCAGCGTCGGCCAGCGTGAGGGGGACGCCGCGTGCGGTGAATCGCACCCGGGAGACCTGGGAGAACTGTGACAGGGTCCACGTGAACTGTGCCGCCATGACGCGCAGTTCATCGGGGGAAAGCCGTGCGGCTCGGGCATTCAACGGCACCGTCGCCACACCATTGGCGTCAATGCTGATGGATTCCGACGACAATTCCACAGAACTCGGTATGCCAGAATACCAGATGGATTCCGATCCGTCAGCGGCAGCTCCGCCCTTCGGTGGCCCAGCCAGCAGGGCCTTCACAGCATTGGTCGGGTTGGCCTCCGCCTGGGGAAGGTGGATGACGTCGGGAGCGACGAGACCGGAAACCCTCCCCAGGAAATAGATGGCTGTCGTGTGGTAGCCACGCTCGAAGGCGAACAACGACAGCAACAGCCCGGTGGGCGGAGCCGAGACACGCCACTGCCCCGCCACCTTGACCAGGGCGAAGTCGTGATCCAGGAATCCGTGCCCGCACAGTTCATGGTGGCCGCTGGCGTCGAGGGTGGCGATGAGGGGTGCGTGCAGCACGGCCCGGTCGTCGTCGACGGTGGGTTTGTGGAACTCGGAGTCGTAGATGAGTGCGCCGGCGTACGGGTCCCAGTGCTGGGCGGCCTCGTCGGTGAGGTATGCCCGGGCGCTGCGGTAGGCGTCGGTGGAGCTCGACATGGCCTGCAGGAATCCGGCCACGATGAGTTCTCGGCTGGCTCCGGGCTCGGGGGGACGCGGATTGACGTCGATGGGGTCCTGGCCTGCCGCCGGGCCGGGGGAATTGACCCGCTCGACGGGGCCTTCGGTGGGCACACCGGCGCATCCCGTCAGGGCGAGGGCTCCAGCCCCCACCCCGGCCCCCAGTACTGATCGACGGGAGAGCACCGATCGGCAGGAGAGATCCCGGTGGGCGATGGGCAGCGACGGATCATCGGCACTTGTCTGGTGACAGCCGCCAGTGTGGTGGCAGGTTCCGGTGTGGAGACAGGCGCCGGTACCGTGGCAGCCGCCGGTGTCACACGTGAGGTCGGTACGGACTCTGTCGGGACGAGTTCGGTCGGCAGAGGTTCTGGGGGTCTCGTGCTGGTCTCGGGGGCGTGTGAATCTCATGGTTCCTGCCTGTCGGAGGGCACCAGTGGTAGTGGCGAGGAGGTGAGCTCGGTTCCCCGGCGTCGTGGCAGCGTGAGTCGGAACTGGGCACCGTCACCTGGTCTGCCCCACGCCTCCAGACGTCCGCCGTGCAGCTCGGCGTCGTCATGTGAGATGGCCAGACCCAGACCGGTACCACCCACGGTGCGCACCCGCGAGGGATCGGCCCGCCAGAAGCGGCCGAACAGTTTGTCCACCTGCCACGCCTCGAGGCCGACACCATGATCCCGCACCGTCACGGCCACGGCATGCAGGTCATACCCCACGGTGACGTCAATGGGACGACATTCTGAATATTCAATGGCATTGGACAGCAGATTTCGCAGAATACGTCTCACTCGAATGGCGTCAATTTCCGCGGTGGCTCCGGAGAAGACGTGCACTCGTAGCTGGGTGTGCATCCTCGTGGCCAGGGGTTGGGCGGCCTGCACCTCTGCCTGCACCAGATCGACGATGTCGACCTCCCCAAGGGCCAGGGTCGCCGCGCCGGCGTCGATGCGTGAGATCTCGAGCAGGTCGCTGAGCATGTCCTCGAACCGGTCGAGCTGGGTCATGAGCAGGTGGGCGGATCGTTGCGCGGCGGGGTCTGCCTCGTCCATCTGGTCTGCAATGACGTCGGCTGCCATCCGCACCGTCGTCAGAGGGGTGCGCAGCTCGTGGGAGACGTCGGAGACGAACTGCTGCTGCAGGGTGGAGAGTTGTTCCAGGTCGACGATTCTGCCCTGCAGCTGGGCTGCCATCTCGTTGATCGAAGTGGCGAGTTTCGCCAGGTCGTCGGTACCGCGCACCGGCATGCGCTCATCGAGGTGCCCGTCGGCGAGCCGGCGCGCCGTCCCGGACGCCCTGCGAATGGGGCTGGCCACCGCCCGGGTTGCCAGGAAGGTCGTGAATCCCAGACCCATGACGATGAGAACTCCGGTGAGGGCCACCACCCCCTTGATGGTCGTCAGGGTGTGCACCTCCTGCTCCAGTGAGAACAGGAAGTAGATGGGAATCCGCATGTCCTGACCCGGCACCCACAGCGTCGTCCCCACGACGATTCCCGGGATCTGCTCGTGGGAGGTGTCGGTGAATCTCAGGGTGGTGGGCGTGACGAAGACCCCGTCGGAGGAGGCGATGGTGTCAATGAGGTTCTGCGGCACGGAGTCCGCCGAGACGCCTGCCGAGATGAGCCCGGAGACCGAGCCCTGGATGATGATGTGGTAGTGCCCGGTGGGGCTGGCCGCCTCGTCGGCGAGCTGGGTGAGCCGTTCGTACAGGCTCGAGGTGCGCAGATCGGTGCCCTCCAGCTCGGTCTGCATCCGGTTGACGACTGCCGTCGCCTCGGCCACCGACGACTGTCGCTTGGCGGTGAGGATCCCGTCACCGACTCGTTGCATGAGGAACATGCCACCTGCCACCAGGACGATGAGGGCGAGCGACAGGGTGATCGCAATCATCCGCAGCGGCAGGGACGACCACCACAGGCGGCGTGCGGGGGTGAGGTGTGGGACACGTCGCGCCCCAAGCTGCCGGGCCATCGGTCAACGTTCTTCCCCACCGGCTCGATACCCGGCACCTCGCACCGTGACGATGAGGCGAGGGTGTTCCGGGTCCAGCTCGATCTTCGAGCGCAGCCGCTGGACGTGGACGTTGACCAGTCGGGTGTCGGCGGAGCTGCGCTGATAGCCCCACACCTCCTCGAGCAGGGTGTTCCTGCTGAGGACGACATTGGGTCTGCGGGCCAGGGCGACGAGGATGTCGAACTCCAAGGGGGTGAGCATGATCTCTGCGTCGTCCCGGGTGACGCGATGGGCGGCGGTGTCGATGACGAGCCCACCCAGGGCGATGACGTCCGGGGTGGCCAGGTCGTTGGGTTGACGCAGCCTGGCCCGGACACGAGCCACGAGTTCCTTGGTCTTGAAGGGTTTGGAGACGTAGTCGTCGGCCCCGGACTCCAGCCCGGAGACGACGTCTGCGGTCTCGGAGCGGGCGGTGAGCATGATGATCGGCACCCCGCTGGTGCGCCGGATGTCACGACACACCTCGATGCCGTTGCGGCCGGGCAGCATGAGGTCGAGCAGGATGAGGTCGGGGCTGAAGCCGGCGCAGGAGTCGAGGGCGTCGGCGCCGTTGTCGCACCAGTAGGTGACGTAGCCCTCCCGTTGCAGGACGATCTGCACCATCTCGGCAAGTGCGGCATCATCGTCGACGACGAGCACTCGAGCGGCGTCGTCCTGCGTGTCGCGTCCAGTCACTCGTCCACCTCCTGCCTCACCGTGAGGGATCCAGCACGGGCCCACCACGGCAGTCCCACCACCCGTCCGGTCGAGACGACATTTTAGCGGGGCCGAGCCGCGGTGTGCGGGCACGGACGGCAAATTCGCTCCCGCGCGGACAGGGCCGGCTGGGGCGCTGCACTGCTCAGCTGGTGGGGTGCCGGTGAGGCCCGGCTTCAGTTGAGGTTCTCGTCGTCGGGCATGGTGGAGAGCAGGGCCTCGGTGCCGTTCTGGCGTCGCAGCACCCGTCGCCACAGGGTGGCAGGGTCCGAGCCGAAGACGTCGGACTCCCGGGCGAGGGCATGCACCCAGTCACCGCGGATGATCTCCGACTCCAGCTGCCCCGGCCCCCATCCGGCGTAGCCGGCAAACACCCGTAGGTCTGAATAGGCTCCGTGCACGAGTTCCACCGGGGTGTCGAGGTGCAGCAGACCGGTGGCTCCCCGGACCGGCCGCCATCCGGGCGGCTCCTCGTGGGGCTGCTGCACTCGCGCCACACAGATCGCACCGTTGGGAGAGACCGGGCCGCCTTGGAAGATGCACTGCGGCGGGGTCATGAGGTGCACCCACTGCGGCAGGATCTGTGTCATGTCCAGCTGGGAGGGCTGGTTGATGACGACGCCGAGTGCGCCGTCCTCGTCGCAGTCGAGCAGGTAGACGACGCTGTGGGCGAAAATCCCGGTGGTGAGTCCCGATCCGCTGATGAGCAGGTCGCCGGCAGCCGGCGGGTTCGCCAGAATCATGGTTCCATCTTGGCACTGTTCGGCCAGGTCACTCGTAGTGAGTCCACATGCGCAGCACATGGACCACATGATCGTCGGGGAAGACCTCATAGACGAGCCGATGCTGGATGGTGATGCGCCGTGAGTAGCACCCGACAAGATCACCGACCAGTTTTTCGTAGCGCGGCGGCGTGGCGAAGGGGTCATGGGCCACGATGTCGAGCAGAGTCTCGGCCTTCGGTCTGAATCCAGACGCGGAAAGTTTCCGGGCGTCCTTGCGGGCCTGCCGTGAGTAGACGATTCGCCAGGTACTCACCAGTCCACGTCTTCCGAACCGGCCTCGATGCCCTCGGCACGGGCCTCGCGGATCGAGTTGACCATGCCTGGAACGGCTTCCAGGAAAAGGGTTTCCTGGATGGCCCGCCAGTCGTCCTCCCCGACGAGCACGGCGTTGCCGCGCTGTCCGGTGATGGTCAAGGGTTCTGCCTCGTCATTGACCTGATCGACCAGGCGATACAGATTGGCCCTGGCAGCTGTGATGGTGACTGCACTCATGGGCCAAGCGTACGCCATCACGTACATCGTGTGCGCCAGGTGCGTGAGTTCCTCCGCACCGACGGTGGGAGACGGCCTCGCCGATCCGCGGACTCTCGAGTGAAGGATGAACCCGGGCGAGAAAAACATGGGTATGGGATACCATCAATGCCGGATCGTATTGTCACGTTCTTTCCTGCCATGGATTTTTCCGTGACACCGGGACCACGATCACCGATGGCCCCGGACGACAACAGCCAAAACCCGATCAGAGAAAGCTGTGTACCCATGAAAAGCCGGAAAGCCATTGGGGTGACGCTCGCGGGACTCATGTCCTTGTCCGTCGCCGCGTGCGGTGGCGGCTCCTCGGCCACCCCGCAGTCCGACGAGACCCTCGACGCGACGGGTCCCGCGTCGGCCTCGCCCTTCGTCACCGACAGCGCCAGCCCCGAAACAGCAACCCCCCCCCGCAGGTAACTGAATCCCCCACCTCCGCACCCTCTGCTTCGGGATCCACCGAATCACCGGCTCCCGCCGAGTCAGAGGATTCCTCGGCCGATTCCTCCAATTCCGCCAGCTCGAACGATGACAGCGATGTCACGGCTGCGGCGCCCCGTTCCACTGGTTCCGATTCGACCAGCCCTCGCTCGGCCCGTCGGCACTCCGCCAGTACCCGATCGGGCAGGCACGCGACCTCTGGACGCACCCGTTCGGCTCGTGCCGCCAGCGGGCACACGTCCCATTCCGCTCCGGCACCCCGGCGTCACACCAGCCAGGCATCCGTTGCACACTCCCGTCACACCGCCCCGGCATCCGCTGCACCGAGCAGCGCGCCACGAACGCAGGGTGCCACCGTCTCCGCCACGACTGCCGTGCGGCTACGCCACCAGCCCACCACCTCTGCCAGGATCCTCGACGTGCTCTACCCCGGTGACCACGCCACGGTGGTGAGGGGGTCGGTCGACGGGTGGACGAAGGTCACGTTCCACGGTCAGACCGGCTATGTCGCCAGTCAGTACCTCAACGGTGCTCACACCACGGCAGGAAAGCCCAAGCCTGCGCAGTCAAGCAAGCAGGTGCGTACCGTCGTCGACAAGCATCACACGATCACAAGGAATGATCCGACGCTCGACTGGGGCACGACGAAGGTCGAGACCAAGGGTGTCGACGGTAGGATTCGCATCACCTACCGAAACGGGCGTGAGGTTTCTCGCCAGATCGTCGTCAAGCGTATTGACGAGGTGATCCTACACGGCACCAAGAACGTCATCACGACCAAGACCGTCGATGTGCCGTTCAAGACGATCACCAAGGACGATCCGAACCTTGACTGGGGCACGTCTCGTGTCGGGACCAAGGGTGTGACCGGTAAGGCTCGCGTCACCTACAAGAACGGGCGTGAGATCAAGCGTGAGACGATCACCGAGCCGGTGACGCAGATCGTCTACAAGGGGTCCAGGCCGGTTGTCACGACCAAGGACGTGCCGATCGACTACAAGACCGTCAAGCGCAATGATCCCACTCTTGACCACGGTAAGACGAAGGTCGAGACCAAGGGTGTCAAGGGTGTGGCTCGCGTCACCTACAGGAACGGTAAGGAAATCAAACGTGCGACGATCAAGGAGCCGGTGACCGAGGTCATCCGTGTGGGCACCAAGGACGTCGTCACCACCAAGGACGTGAAGGTTCCGTTCAAGACCATCACGAAGAAGGACCCCAACCTGCCCGAGGGCAAAACCAAGGTTCTCACCGAGGGACACAACGGCGTCGTGCGCATCACCTACAAGAACGGGCGTGAGATCAAGCGTGAGGCGATCAAGGAGCCGGTGAACAAGGTGGTGGCCGTGGGCACCAAGAAGAAGGACGTCATCACTACTAAAACCGAGAAGATTGGCTTCGACACGGTCCTGGAGGACGATCCGTACATGCTCAAGGGACAGTCCAAGGTCGTGCAACAGGGACGTGAGGGTGTGGAACGCGTCACGTACAAAAACGGTAAAGAAGTCAAACGTGAGGTAATCAAGGAACCGGTTGACGAGCTCGTCCGTGTCGGCACCAGACAGAAGGGCAAGCCGGTGCAGAAGCCTTACATCACCTTCGAGAAGTGTGGTACCCCCAGCTCCACGTATGAGGGGATGGTCGACATCGCGGGAAGCATCCATGGAGCCCCGAACTCCATGGCCAGATTCACGATCTGGGCCACCGGGACACTGAACGGAGAACCATGGTCTTACACATACAACAATGAAGAAGTTGGCGAGCTGGGGTCAGACGGGACAATCGGTTTTAATCATTGGACATTCCCATCTGTCAAGAATCTTAAGTGCCACGGGCGCGCCGAGTTGGTGAACCGGTAATTTTCACTGATCTCCGGGCGCGGGATTACTTGCGCCCGGATTCCGTCACGAAAGAATCTTCATACTTGTTCACAAGTCCCCTCGCTCCATCTACTCCAATTCCGCTGCCGGTACCAAGTTCGGTGCCGACAAGCCGGTGCCGGTCTGAGTGGGGAGAGGTGGCTTCGGTGACCTGGTGAAGCACGTCCTGTGCGTCCGGTGATATTCTGGACACGTTGTCGCGCCGTCAAGGTTACCAAGCGCCACAGTGAGGGCCGAATTCAACGATGCTTGCAACCACACTATGAAGGGAATCGGCAATGACAGAGAAGGCTGAAGATCCTGCGAGCAACGGTACCGACTACCCATTCTTCATCAAGACCAAGGCCGACCGAGAGGACTGGGACAAAACCCCTTCCGGTACCCGTCGCAGCATGGAGGAAACAGCCCGAATCCTCCTCGAAAAGTATTCGGACGCCTGCCAAGACACACACGACGGCTGGGACCTGCTGAGTTATGGCGGCGTCTCCACCGCCATGATCGTCGGCATATGAGAAGCGCTATTCGCTGCTCCTCATCGCAACTGAAGACTGCGGTTACCGTTCTTCATCAGGGCCAGGAAGGATCACGCATGCTGGGATGACACCACCCAGCATGCGTGAGAACATGCAGGTAGTGGCACGTATCCCTATGGAGGATGACGACGCCACCAAGGATCAGCTCGACGACAAGAGCGTGGGAGACGCCTTACTCATCGGCGTATGAGAAAAAGGACTCCCACGCGCGGGATGCGCGGTGTCCGTGCCACACCGTCATCCTCTCCCAAGGCAGCCCAGTGTACCGAACCGGTGACACGTCGACCCCCTGCGGATTATGTAGATTGTTGCCATGCAGTCGCGTCGTGACGAAACTCCGAACAGTTCCCCCACCACCGGCCACCGGGACGTCAATCCCAAGGCCGCCGTACC
>ERZ782914.78-NODE-78-length-41653-cov-8.573754_pt1 | contig 41653 bp, 32 predicted proteins | sample MGYA00375948_ERZ782914 | MGnify/ENA primary metagenome ERZ782914 (study PRJEB29894, sample SAMN03576417) | human skin metagenome | biome: human skin; feature: left retroauricular crease; material: organic_material | host: Homo sapiens | place: Italy: Trento...
AGGTGCCACGGTGGCAGGCGTGGTGACCCAGAATCACGTGGTCATAAGAAGGCGGAGCGCCATTATTGGTCGGCCATGCTTATGCCAGCATTGACACGGCCTAAAAGGCGCGTGCATCAAATCGTGGGGACAGCGGCGTGTGGTCCTAAGCCAAACGGAACGGCAGCCCGTCCGTCCTTTCCGACGACCCGACTGGTACGAGGCCTGTCGGTTCCTACGCTACTTTCATTGCTCAATATGGATTTGAGAGTAGGAGGAAAGTACGTATTCAAACTCGATCGTTTGAGGAGCTTGTACTAACAGAATACGCAGGGTATGTTGGACTCCTCGGAGATATGGGGTGGATGGATGCTGACAGGTAATGCAGTACCGTATCGGTAAAAAAATTGGATCTGGCTCGTTCGGTGATATTTACCTGGGTGTAAATATTATCAGTGGCGAGGAAGTGGCCATCAAGCTAGAATCGATCAAGGCGAAGCACCCACAGTTGGAATATGAAGCCAAGGTGTACAAGACCTTAGCAGGTGGTGTAGGCGTCCCATTTGTCAGGTGGTTTGGCCAGGAATGTGACTATCACGCTATGGTGATTGACTTGCTGGGTCCATCCCTAGAGGATCTATTTAATTTTTGCAATCGACGCTTCTCACTGAAGACAGTGCTCTTACTTGCTGACCAGATGATTTCGCGCGTCGAATACATTCACTCACGGAACTTTATCCATCGTGATATTAAGCCAGACAACTTTTTAATGGGCATTGGAAAACGCGGAAATCAGGTCAACGTGATCGATTTCGGACTTGCTAAAAAGTACCGCGACCCCAAGACTCACCTGCACATCCCCTACAGGGAAAACAAAAACCTCACGGGCACGGCACGATACACATCTATCAACACCCATCTCGGTGTCGAGCAGTCGCGCCGCGACGATCTTGAGTCTCTCGGCTATGTGCTGATGTACTTCTTGCGTGGTTCCTTGCCATGGCAGGGCCTAAAAGCAGCTACGAAGAAGCAAAAGTATGAGCGAATTATGGAGAAAAAGATGATGACGCCGACTGAGTCGCTGTGCCGTGGCTTCCCGACGGAAATGGCTATATACCTCAACTGTTGTCGCTCTCTCCGTTTTGATGACCGGCCGGACTACAGTTACCTCCGAAAGCTCTTCCGCGACCTATTCGTGCGTGAAGGATACCAGTATGATTATGTATATGACTGGAGCATCCAGCCTCGGGACAGGGTTGAGCAACCATCGCGTGGCTTAGCTCCTCAAACAGGAGCTGCGGAAGAGCAAACACAGCAAAAGGCCGCGGCCGCTGCTGGTCAGGCGCAAAGGCGCCGTGTACTGCCCCAAGACCAAGCAGCTGGCATCACAGAACCATCTGCACGTGCTCCGATCATGCCGTCGACAGCGGACTACGCGCGCATGCCGGCCGCCTTAGCGGGAGAACGTGGCACGGCTGACGCACCAAACGTTGTGAACGCCACCGCTTCTGGGGTCATGGGCAACGGAGCTCCAGTTTATGCAAATGATGCACAGCCTCTGAATGAAGCAGAGTGGCGTTAAGTCTGTTTTATTATGCTTTCATCTTCCCCTATTCTCTCCTTTCTTATGTATGGCCCGATGCCGTCCTAAAGTAGAAATGTTTGCTCAAACCAGACCTATCTGTCTAGCAGTAGACGATGTATTCATTTCAATGTTCGCTTTCTCTATTCATCATCGCGCTCTTGGCTTGGAAACACTTCGTCCAAGTGTTTGTCTTCGACGAACATGGTCGTGAGCATAGTAATGAAATAGCATATGTTGACGAAAATAAATACATTGTGCAACGCGTAGGTGTAAGACCATAGGGCTTCATAGCGCAAATCTTCCGGGAGTGAGGGAAGAATCGTGGAGTCGTGGCGAATTTGCTCGATCAGCTCGGCAGAGCCCGGTCCGAGAATACGTCCAGAAAGCTCTCGCGCCAGCGTCAGTTGCAAAATGCAGCCAGAGAAGGCGACGCCAGTCACTTGGCCCGTGGTGCGGAATAAGTAGCTCATACCTGTGGCTACGCCAAGAGACCTTTTGTCCACCACATGAATGAGAGCCACCAAGGCACATGTCAGATAACCTGCTTGCGCAAACGACCAAAACACATTCAAAACGAAGGGGGTCACCGTAGGGGGATCAACCAGGTACAAAACTGAAGGCAAGCATGACATAAAGACAACGACAGAACAAGCGACAAGATAGCGGCAGTACCTTCCGTGATAGCGCATGTAAAAGCCAGATACGAGGCTGCCCACACCAATAGCAAAGCTCGACGGCATCATGCGCACACCGACATCAGAGGCTGTCATGTGAGCCACCGTTTGGAAAAAGAGAGGCAGGTAGTAATTGTAGCTGAAAAGAGCCACACTCAGAAAAAAATTGCCCACCAATGTCGATCGCGCCGTGCGCAAAGACAGGATGTCGAGCGAAAGAAGAGGGAATCGAGCAACACGCCGCTCTACAAAGAGAAACAAGACCAGAGCCACAGAGCTAACACCCAGCAGTGTCAGTACGTAAGGGTTCGTAAGTGGAAAGTTGCGGACACTGATCATATCCAAGGCACACAACATTGTTAACGGAACGAAGGAAAACAAAAGAAGACCTAGCATGTCCACATCCTTGATTCGTTTCCATACAGAATCGCCAGGGCCAAAATGCACAGCTTCATCACGCTCAAGACAGAATGTCAATGCCATCAAGGCAAGCAGCAAAACGGGAATTTGAATGTAGAATGCGCCGCGCCAACCGATGGTGTCATTCAGCACACCTCCAAGAGGCGCACCCGTTCCAACGCCCAGTCCATATACAATATTGGCCAAGCCCTGAAAAATGCCTCGAGACTTGAGGGGCACAAGACCCGACATGATCACACTCGTGAGGGTATTCAAGCCGCCGCCTCCAAGACCGGCCAATGCACGAGCCACCAGAAACTCGTCCATAGTGCGTGCTGTAGCGCACCACAGGGTACCCAACGTAAAAATGGATACGGCCAACAAAAGACTGCGCTTACGTCCGAAGAGATCACTGAGTCGTCCGTACAGCGGTGCCGTGCAACATACGGATAAGAGGAATGTGGATCCGATCCAAGAAGCGCGCTCCGCCGCCAAAAATGAAGATGAAATATTTCCTAAGAGCATTGCCACGATGGTGGTGTCGACACTTCCAATGAATGTCACAGACCACATGGCCAAACATGGTATCATAATGTGCAAGAACGACACATTCTCCTGGTCATCCGATGTATGCATCCGACCATCCGTTGCACCATAGTCAGGTAGATTTCGCGTTGGATGCCGGGCAAGGGGAGACGATTCTCCCTGTTCTTCCAGTGGCATATCACCTTCCACTTACACTACGCCGATAGGCACGCCGTCGGACAAGCATGTGGAGTAGGACCGTGACCTCAATTTGTGTTCTCGTAAATTGCGCGCTACGTGGTAAGAATGTCCTTGAAAGCATAGACAACGTACAGCTATAAGTGAGAGGGAGTATTATTGAACAGAGAGGAGCTCAATAAAAACTAGTCCATTGTCTGACTGTAGCTGTACCTTCTTCGTTCGTGCGTGCGCACTCGTGTAGTAGGGGAAGGTTCGTGCGCCTTTACGTCACGTGCGCACACAGAAAAAGTTGGGAAGCGGCCACCACCACACTTTTCACAAACACGGAATCATGGCGCTTCGAAACTATGTTCAGCGGCGAAATCACAAGGAGCGCAGTCAACCACAGCATAGGAAGCACCTGGGTCTGCTAGAAAAGCATAAAGATTATGTTCAGCGTGCGCGTGCCCATCATATCAATCGTGACAAGCTACAACGACTGCGACAGAAAGCGGCTGATCGAAATCAAGATGAGTTTTACACGGGAATGATCGGGAAAAAGACACAGCACGGTGTACATATGAGCTCGCGTGGAAATGAAGCAATGGACAATGATATTGTGGCTCTCTTGAAGACGCAAGACGCTGGTTACCTGCGTAAACAACTCATATCCGAACGGAAAAAGTACAAGGCTTTGGTCGAGGATATTGCTCCTCGTGTTCCTGGTATGCGTCTTGCTTTTTTAGAAAAAAAGAGAGACTTGGCGGATACCTTAAAGCGTGCTAATCTCCTGGACGAGAAGGCAATGGCATCAAAGCGTCAAGAGCGGATTCAGGGTGCAGGTACAAAGACCAAATGGGTCGATAGTACCGAAGAGCTACAGGCATATGCATCCAAAAGCAAAGCCAAGTCAGAGAAGAGCTCATTGACGCAGGCCGACAAGATGGGTGAAATACAGCTGGGTATAAAAATTCGCGAACTAGCATCACGCCAACATCGTTTGAATGCGCTGAGTGAAGCGGCTCAAAAACTAGACACTGTGCGTGCGTTGATGCGTACCCGAGGAACCCATGCCGTGTCAAAGAAAAAACTGGACGAAATGAAGGATGCCGTGAGTAAAAAGGGTGCGCGTGTCACGGCCAACGGACTAGCGCTCGATGAGAATGATGACGACGATGACGACGACCTGCTTGAGCGATCCAAACCTAAATACTATAAATGGTCGAATGAGCGCAAAAAGTAATTATGGGACTAGCGGAGCATTTTCTTCGTTCGTACCAAGACGAAGTATGTTTTGCCGGTCTTGGATCATGGCTATAATAACCCGAATCACTGCGATAAATGAAATCACAAAAAACACTCTGTAATATAGTTAGCATAGATAAAAATACGCACAAAGCCGACCAGTGAATAAATCTTGAGGTCTGCTGATGTTGGGCGATCGCAAGCAAGCCAAGCGAAATAACACTAGCACCGCCAATGTCGCCATTGCCGTAAAACACATAGCCCGTCACTGTACTGTCGAGGAAAAACAAGATTAGAAATACAAGGACCTTGGTGACCATTCCTGCCTCGTGCTCGGTTGAGTGAAAGCCCGAAATGGCAAACACAGAGACAAAGAACAATAGGATGGTGGCTCCATGGTAGAGAGAAACGGGCAAAAAGACAAAAAATACATCGGCCCAATTCAAAGGTTCAGCGTTGGTGCGCAGAATGCCGTAGAGCTGATTTACCAGGGTTGTTACCATGCAGAATGTGATGAACGCAACGCAATAGATGGGCGTTGAATTCTTCTGCGTATACAATAGAGTGCATAGCGCGTGAAGAACTAATGCAGTCGGAAATCGCCATCCTAAAGAGTATTGCGTCAATTGTGCAGTGCCAGGCCAGAATTGATAGACTATGAGGCCCAAGAAAAGTACATTGAGAATATGCCATATGCCATAGAACCATGCGGCAGGCGTGATGTATGTGTCGACATTCCCTGCGATATGCTTGCCTGTGATGGCCGCGTATGTGTTGCTTGAGACAAAGAGAACATAGGCGATCACGTTTATAGCCTTAAAAGCCAACGACTCTCTCCATGTCAATGGGAAGGTTGACATGGCAACTGGCCAAGATGGAGCTGATTCGATTCTCCACCCAGGCTTGGCCAAGACGGCTATGTTCCTACAGGCACAATATGGCAGCCGAGAAGGCCACGGCCATCCCACTGGGATGATGGGATCAGAGTGAGCTTTAAGCTCATAGTTACCCCGTTCGTGAGTGTTCGATTGACTTCAAGGATGATTGGCACACCCTCTTTGACACGCGATGGCAGCTGCGACAAGTGCATGGCGGAGAGAGGACGCAGATCGTCCCAGCTTACCAACAAATCACCTGCCTCCAGACCTGCTGTGGCAGCAGGACTGTTTCTTTGGACGCTTCGAATAGCAAGTTGATGCGGCGGGGGGATATGATGGTCAGTTTTAGGTAAAGAGGATGAGCTAGTGTCCAAAGAAACTCCATGACGTAGTGCGCTAGGAAGTAAGGCCTCTAGATTTGCGTTGATCAGCTCTCTATCATGCAGTAGACAGCGTATTTGACTTTTGGCAGCGCGAATCGTGGGTATATCGAGGTCCGAACGTGGAAATCCTTCCGCGTCGAGCACATTTGTCGACATGGTGACATGGTTAGCCTCCAAAATGTCACGCTGATGCCTCAGTTCAGTTTCAATATCTTTGCGTTTGTCCAAGAGTCTGAGCACATCTTGTCGGACAGAGTCTGGCATGAGAAGGCTCAAGCGATGCAGAAGGTCCAGTTTTTCTGCCTGGCAGACCCTGAGGCTGTTATGGGCCGTGCGTGGAGCCTATCTTGGACCAATCATAAATAAATAAGAGGAAATCGTCGCACCGTCCCCGGCTTGGCCTATCTAGGGCTGAGACCGCCACCATTTTTCTGCGACTCGTTCTTGACCAGTATATACGCCACACAGGACCCATTCAGTGGGTCATCTTCACCTTAGTTCGCTATGCATGACATGCTATCTACTATATTTCAGCCGTGCGAGCTCCAGGTAAACCTGATCCAAAATGTGATTTTTCTGAGACCGCCACAGCGTGCTGAATTGGATGCTGAGCACCGAACGCATGAGCTCCCTCCGCTTTCGAATGACGAGCTTGTACGTGGTATCATTCATCTTTATGCACCGTCGTCTCGACACATCGATGGTCTGCGTGTGCATCTGCGCGCTACTATGTCCCTTGCCCATCTGGACACGGCGCAGAATCAGAGTCCTTCTTCGTGGGAAACGTCGACATTTATGGATCGAATCCTGGAAATTTGTGTTCCACCACGACTCTCCAAATTAAATGCGCCTCGGTCAAGTTCATCGAGTGTTCCCCGGCCACGCAGTCCATCGATTGTGCCAGGTGGTGGGGGTCGGCACGGTGACAGTCATGATATTTTCCGGAATATGGTGCGCGGTGTCTCGAAGAACCGCGCTTCGCGGTCTGGCTCACAAACGCCTGCTCTGCTGCGTATACCGCATGGCATGCCCACCACGCACCATGAAGATCCGCGCTGCAGTAATCATTCCCTGTCGCGAACGCCATATGAGCATTCTGGTACATCCACACCTCAATATGGCCTCGGTGGCGGTGCTATGACGGACGAGGATCTACAGCATGTGACGGAGCAGTTGGAAGCGCAAAATGTGCACGATGACGAGTTTGAGCGTCGTGGACGAGCTGTCTCACGGCGAGAGCCACTGGCACACAACGAAGAAAAGCGGGGTCGATCCAAGTCGAAGCATCTGGAGGTCATTTCACAGGGCGGTGACGAAGATGGCATGGAGCTCAGTAAGGGTGTGCACATGTTTGAATTTGCTTTCATTGTTCCTGCAGACTCGCCGCCGTATGACCGAAGCCCCTTTGGCAAGGTGCGATACATGGTCAAGGTTACGGCTCTGGGTGCTGGCCGTGCGCGAAGCAACGTGGAAGAATGGCGCGACTTTTTTCCTATGGTCAACCCTGCGCCGGATGGCGGTGTGACGCCGCTGACGGTCCTTTTCAACGATGTACATCCAACGATGGGTCTGTTGTCTGTGGCGTGTACGTCCAACAATATATCGGTCGGCGGTCTGTTCAACATTGATATCCACAGTCCCTCGCCGCCGCCTGACTTGATCGTGTACATGGCGCGCGTATCTCTGCATACGACGATCGAAGTCACAACGCGTCGCAGGGGTCGGCAGGTGTCACCTGTCCAGAAGCGGCGCCTGTTTGAAAAGGGCATTGTGGCCCATGAAAAATCCAATTTGGACGATATCGATCATATGCCAGGCTATATCCGTTATGCGGGCGACGATTCGGCATGGACTGTGCAGGGTGTGGCACGTATCCCCGACGACAATGCAATTCGTCCTAGTACGATGTCCGGCACGCGCTCGCCGCTGCGTTTCCATCACACGCTTGTGGTAGAAGTGGTGCACAGCAGGTCGAATCCATCGGTGCCAGATGCCCTCACACCAGAAGGACGACGGAAGATCAAGGTATTTACGCTGCGGCAAGGCGTGATTATCCCCTCTTGCTGCTGTGCGCTGGACGCCGTGACGCTGCCAGCCTATAGCCCTAGCAGCAATAGCGCGCCGAATGTGCCGCAGCTCAAGCATCTCACGGGGTCGACGTGGGAGCAGATTGTCATGGCGAATCAAGACCGCGGCGAGTCGCACAATATGTGTGTATGTGGGATGAGCCTAGCCGATTTATCCGCTGCCGAGCAGGCCATGCTACCCCCACCTGACCCCACGGATCTCATGATCAGCGAGGCGACGCCGGGGCGCAAGCCCGGTGAGCTGCAGTCGTCTGACGATTTGCATGCTCGATCGTCCGATCACTCTTACTACGAACCTATGCAGCGCCCGACAGCGTCGCGAGCCGCATCTTCTTTTACCGACTTGCCGCCGGCCTACACGAAATAGACATGACGAGGCAGCTATAGATGATACCCTTCTACGCAAGGTCTACGACACAACGAATGCATTGGCCTTCGTGCATGTGTTCAAGGCCCTCGTTGATACGGCTGAGCGGCTCGCGGTGCGTCACGTATTCATCGACCTTGAAGTCGCCCTGCAGGTAGCGGTTCACAATACCGGGCAACTGCGTCCGGCCCTTGACACCACCAAACGCCGAGCCTTGCCACTTGCGGCCCGTCACAAGCTGGAAAGGCCGCGTCGAAATTTCCTCGCCGGACTTGGCCACACCAATGATCGTCGACACACCCCATCCCTTGTGGCACGCCTCCAAGGCCGTGCGCATCACATGGATGTTGCCCGTGCAGTCAAACGTGTAGTCGAGACCGCCGTCAGTGATCGCAACGAGATGCTGCACCATCGCATCACCGCCTTCGACACGTGGCACGTCCTTCGGGTTGATAAACTCAGTCGCGCCAAACTCTTTGGCCCAAGCTTCCTTGGCTGGATTCATGTCAATGGCAATGATGCGCTTGGCGCCGCGCTCCTTCGCACCGTACGCCACGGCAAGACCGACGCAGCCCATACCCCAGATCGCGACCGTTGATTGAGGTTCAATCTTGGCCGTATAGACAGCCGCACCGTACCCCGTCGTGACACCACAGCCCAGCAGGCACGTTCGGTCCATCGGGGCCTTGGGGTCCACAGCCACGAGCGAGTACTGCGACACGACCGTGTACTGGCTGAATGTCGATGTGCCCATGAAATGGAACAGCTCCTGTCCCGTGCGTGCCGAAGTAAACCGCTTCGTGCCATCTGGCATCACACCCTGGCCCTGTGTCGCACGCACAGCCTGGCACAGATTCGTCTTACCCGACGTGCAAAACTTGCACTTGCGGCATTCGGCCGTGTAGAGCAAGATTACATTGTCGCCAGGGCGCACGTCTGTCACGCCCTCACCGGTGGACTCGACCACGCCCGCGCCTTCATGGCCCAGGATGGAGGGAAAGGCGCCCTCGGGGTCGCCACCAGACAGGGTGTATACATCCGTATGGCACAGGCCCGTAAAGGTCACGCGCACACGCACTTCACCTTCACGAGGCGGTGCAACGTGCACATCTTCTACGCTCAAAGGCTTGTTCGCTTCCCACGCAATGGCGGCCTTGCAAGTAATCGTCTTTCCCTCCGTGGACATGGTCGTACGACGACAATTTTTTCCTGGCCCGCCACGTCCCATGCCCCCGCTAAGTGGGCCGATGCTTATCTAAGGTGCTTCGAAATGAGGTCCGTGCCCAACGAGGCAACATAGCATGTATTTTGTAGGTATCGACGTGGGAACCGGCTCGGTTCGCGCCGCGTTGGTATCGCATGCGGGTGAGATTTTTTGCACAGGCTTCACGTCCGCTACAGACTTGGACATATGAAGAGGATCGTCGTCTCTACGAATAGTCTTCGGCACAGATCTGGCACGCCTTGTCTGAGTGTGTGCGCACCTTGGTCGAACAGAGTCAAGTTCGGCCTGAAGAGGTACGTGGCATTGGCTTTGATGCTACTTGCAGCCTCGTTGCCGTGTAAAAGGATACGGGACAGCCATACTGCATTACGCCACAGCATCTACCCCAAAATTCAGAGCGAAATGTGATATTATGGGCGGATCACCGCGCCGAAGACGAGGCGCGGCTAATCAATGCTGTGCACCACAAAGTGCTCGAATATGTGGGTGGTACCATGTCTCTTGAAATGGAAATGCCCAAGATTTTGTGGCTACAGCGACACTGGCCCGCTCCTACGTTCCACGACATGGAGTTCTTCGACCTGCCCGCCTACCTCACGTTCCGTGCCACTGATTCACGAGCGCGTTCAAATTGTAGTCTGGTGTGCAAGTGTGGCTACATTCCACCTGGCACCGCAGGCAGCGACATCGGCTGGCAGCCTGACTTTCTGGCGCGAATCGGTCTCGACAGCTTGGGTCCAGGGTACGAGGCCCTGGGCGGAATTCCTGGACGCGGTAGACTTGTGTTGACCGCCGGCATGCCCGTTGGTGCAGGTTTATCCGAGCGCGCAGCCTCTGAACTTGGTCTACTGCCGCACACGCCCGTCGCTTCCGCGGTCATTGATGCGTATGCTGGCTGGGTCGGCACGGCGGCGGCGGCCCCGTCTGTGGATCAAGAAGCCCGTTTTACATCCCTGCATGATGCACAGACTCGCCTGGTGGCGACCGCCGGCTCCAGTACCTGCTACTTGTATTCAAAGCGAAGCGGGCGTGCACGTACCAGGCGTTTGGGGCCCATACCAACATGCTGTGTTCCCACATCGCTGGATGAACGAAGGTGATCAAAGCAGCACGGGCCAGCTCATCGACGCTGTGCTCCAAACGCATCCGGCCTACGCCACTGCCCTGGCCGAGGCCACATCACGGAATCTGTCGGTGTTTACGCTGCTGGAGGAGGCACTCGATGCCCAGATGGAAGCAGCTGGCATGCAACGCACGTCGCCTTCGAGCTATGCGCTGCTGGTACGCCACATGCACATGTACCCTGACTTTCACGGCAATCGCTCGCCCTTGGCCGACTCGACGCTGCGTGGTATGCTAAGTGGCCTAGACCTTGATCGCTCTCGCGCTGATCTTGCTCGAAAGTATGTGTTGACGCTGGAAGCCATTGCGCTCCAAACGCGCCACATTGTGGACGAGATGAACCGCCGTGGTCATCACATCGAGGCCGTGTACCTATCAGGTGGCGGCCAGGCACGCAAGTTGATTTATGCTCACTTGCTAGCCGACGTGCGTGGTCTGCGCATTCAGGTGCCTACAGAGGCATCGGCGAGCGTGACAGACGGCTCAGCCATCCTCGGGCAGCTCGCTGCGCACGTTACACAGGAGCAGACACGAGCGCCAAGAACGGCAGAGCCCGTACTGAGCTCGCAGACAGATGCCGTGGCGTGTGCTGAGGCGCAGGCAGAACGCCTATGGCACACGCTGGCTGCCTCGACGAAGCCAGGCCACTCAATTGAGCCCACGACCGATGCCAAGCTACACAGGCTATTCGATGTCAAATACCGCATATTTCTGGAATGCATCGACACACAGCGGCGCTGGCATGCCGAGGTAGACGCGGCATTAGCTTAGTCGGATAGCAGAGATGCGTCCGTGGCGTCCGTTTCTGCAGCGGCTGCGCGTGCATCGCGGAGAATGCGGTAGCGGCGGCCACGCCAAGTCACGGTGTGGCCAAGCATAGCCCATGCCCAGATAGGAAAGGCCAGCAGTTCTCGGACGCACCACGCGACAAATACGTAGCGCTGCTCGGCTTCTGGGAGCGGCTCGCCATGGCGAAGCGCCAGAAGTACGCTCATGTCGACATAGTACCATGCCGCCCAATGCAGCGCAAAAAACAAGGCACAGGCCAGCCATGCCTGTAGCGGTGAATGGATGACAGCGTTCAGCAAAAGCACACGCACAGCGTACCATCCGCAAACACCGGCCAAGATACTCTCGGTAAAAGGCTCAAGGTACGTAGCCAGCGGGACCATATGCCGACGCACGCGAATCCAGCGCATGCGTCGCTTGGCATACTCGGCGAGCGTATTGATATCGCCTACAGCGACTTGGGCCACGTCGCCCGGTGAGACACGATGGGCTAATTGCACGGGTGGACGCCACAAGCTCAACGCCAGCATATTGTCTTCGGCAAGATAAATGCCAAAACGCGCAAGAGCACGAGCATGAGCCAGAGCGCCACTTTCGGCATGAGCTACATCATGGTCGTCGAACGCGCGACTTCCAATACTCGACTGAGCGTCCTGCGCATAGTGGAAAAAGGTATCAGGGACACGTTCCAAGTCACTCTTGCGGTACATGTTGCTCTTGCCCATTACACAGCTGTCCACCGCTACTGCGTTGATGGCCAAGTACATCTTGGCATGCGTTGTACTAAGAAACACGCGTTCCACATGTGAAGCTAGCGTATCAGCCGGCAACACGCCCAGCGGCACATGATGCACGAGACCAACTCGATGACCATGAGGCACACGATGTAACCAATGGGGTGAAGGCCTCGTGGGAGGCATCGTCAAGGCATCGACCGCGCGGCCCATAGCATCGGAGCTCAGCCACACTTGGCTATCGACGACCCATATAATGTCGTACTTCGCAGCGGCATATGAGCGCACGAGATTATTGATTTTGGGATTCACACCAGCCTCGACATCACCGACAAGAATCGTGCTCGACACGTGTGGGTACCGCTCCTGAACACGACGCGCCACACCTAGTGCTTGATCATCTGCACTCCGCACGCTTAGGATCACCTCATAGCGATCGTAGGGATAGCGCTGCTCAAATGTGGAGCACAAGTTGGTGAACAGGTTGCAGTCAAGCCCCGCCAAGGGTCGCAATATTGACACACCTGGCACACTCTCGGCATTGGCAGACGACAAGGGCGAACGCGGCCAAGAATGCTCAAAGAGCTTCTTGGATACAGTATATCCTAGGATACAAACGCCCCATAACACCACATACCACACAAGTGCCACAGCAGATGTGAGCGCGCGCAAGACATCCCACCACGTCATGCCCAGGGGTAGGGAATAGAATTGCCCCCGCCGCTCAACCCTCCACACATACGGCTCACCCCCTATGCTTCGTCCCAGCCTAGCACGTCAACGGCAGCCCGAGGCCACGCGCACTTTCCGGGAAATGCTGGCGCTATAGAGTCCCATGTCTCTCACTACATGCCTCATGCGCGGCCGAGCGGACATGCGATCATATATGAGATTGGGCGGAGGGTCATGGTATAGGCACGTGACACAGTGGAGGACCTGGGAGCATCGTTGCGAAGCTTGGGATTCGAAACGACGCTACGGTCATGTCAGGCATTTGTCGTACCAGGTATGCTCCGCAAAGCTCACCGCAGACTGCAAGAAGAAAGAAAGCAGTGGCGTAGAGACCATCCCTTTGTACGTATGCGATTGTGCCAACGCGCAGGGATTCTATGCACGTCCTGAAAAGGAAGCAGATGGGTCGCTGAATTTGCTTGTGTGGGAAGTTGGTATCCCCGGAAAAGCCAACGTACGTACGAAACACTGACGCAAAGACACCATGGGAAGGTGGTGTGTACAAATTGAAAATGTATTTCCCCGAGGAGTACCCGTCCAAGCCACCCAAGTGTGAGTAATGTGTGATGCTAACATTTCTAGGCAAGTTTACCCCTCCTTTGTTCCATCCCAACGTATTTCCGTCCGGTACAGTATGCCTATCTATCTTGGATGAAGAAAAGAGCTGGAAGCCGGCTATTACCATCAAACAGATCCTTCTGGGTATTCAGGACCTACTCAATGATCCAAACCCTGGTGATCCCGCTCAGGCGGACGCTTTCCATCTCTTCAAACAAGACCGTGCAGCATACGAGTATGTAACTATCCTGTGCTACTAACTCTATCAGGCGCCGCGTACGGCAGATAGCGCGAGAGCTGGTAGCCCAAGGACAAGCTGGATAGATAGCAAAATAATCACCGTACAGATGTGCATCGTATCAAGCCAGGCATAAGTGATTCGTGATAAGCAAAAGCAGCTAAAATGCTCATGATACAAACAAACTTATAAGCTTTCCATTTGCTGCACCACTTCGTCGAGTTCACGCTTCGAGACCTGGTACTTCTCGTTGGCTTCCTCGTACTTTTGTTCCCACTGATCGCGCTCCTGCTCAGCACCCTGGATCTGGCGCTCAAGCTGCTCAGCACGCACATCGGTGAGGCGGAGCTGTTCGGTAGTTTCCTTCAGACTCTTGTCCGTCGCGTCAAGCTGCTCTTCTAGCATATCAATGCGGCGCTGCAGGATGTCCACATTCGACTTGTGGCTTTCGCCCTCTTCCTTGCCTACCTTGGCTTCAGAAAGCTTCGTCTCAGCCGCTTCAAGGTCGTTTTCAACAACCGAAAGCTTGTGTTGTAAACTCGAAATTTCTTGCTCCTTGGAGAGATTGTCTTGCTCAAGCTCCTTGTTGCGTGCCTCCGCCACTTCAGCTCGCTCAATAGCGGCATCAGCCTCAGCGCGCAGCAAATTCAGTTTCTCTTTGATGCGGTCCTGCACAGTTAGTTGAGTCTTTCACACGCACCATTTGTGTCAACGTAGCGGCACGTCACAACAATGTAGCACTCTGCGCGAGACCGGCGAACGTGTTGTTCACGTGACAAGGGAATGTCGTGCAGGCCGCGCCGTCGGGCAGTGTGGAAACCATCTGACGCATTTCACTGCCTGATCCGATAATGAAATGGTAGAGGAAACGAAGGCATATGATCACGATGACTTTGTGTATGGTGGTACCCCAACGAATGTTACGCCTTATGGAAGGGAACTACATATGTCTGAGCCCAGTCCCCATTGTGCCTGAACAGCGTGCATAGGATCTGCGAAACTGCGTGCCCCATACACACGCTGAAAACTCGATATGACTCCTCGAATCTTTTCTATGATCATGTACGGATCCGCTACGATGACAGCCGTGTGCGCAGATGTTATTTGACTTGGTGCGCGGAGCATCCCCGATTCTGGGGTGCTACCGGTCTGGGCTGCACCGTGAGGCGCATATGATGGCTTATGTCAGAGCGAATCAGATGCCTTTACTTGTCATTGTCAGGGGCGATGAATAATCTTGGTGCCCTTTTGCTGCAGCAACGCCAACGTGCTTGGTAAGACAAGATCGCTCCCAGGCCACGATCGACCGCATTATGTGGCGCATTTTTTTCGGTGCACGCGCGCGACATCTTCATTTACTCTGGCCAGGGTGATGATTAGCCTCTTCGTCTCTTTCTCATCATCCCGTTGCCCGATTGAGCTTCATCCGCACCTTTGAAGCCTTGCTAAGCCCTTCTTTTCAGTCTAACCCACAATGCTGCTGGGAGCTTCCAGTCTGACTGGTTTCTTTGGTATACCCTTAGGGGCCAATGGCGCATCAGCTTCTCAGCAGGACAAGAATGAAGAGAGATTTATTGCGCGTCGGCGGCCTACGCGCTCGCGAACTCGAACGCGCTCTCGTAATGCCTCCAGGATGATTGACCAGACGGGCTCAATAAGTGGCACTTCGGCAGGCTGGACGAGGTACTCTCCCAAAGATCACCCTCTTTCGCCGCAGAACCTACTGAAACGTGGTTACCATACTTTTACATGCTTTCAAATGCCATTTCGAGTAAAGAAACGCTACACATTAGTACGCGAACTGGGCATTGGCTCTTACGGTTGTGTCGCATTGGCTTACGACAGTGAGACGGACCGTCATGTGGCTATCAAAAAAATGACTCGCTTCTTTGGAAGAGATGTGCTCATGCGCAGAGTCCTTCGCGAGGTGGTATGTTTGCGTCATTTGCTAGACTGCCCTAATATTGTGGAAGTGATTGAGTTTGATGTTTCGTTCATTGAGTTTAACGAGGTGTACTTGGTCCTCTCAGCTTGTGACGCCGATATGTTCCAAATCATTCGCTCAACACAAGAATTGACGCATTCGCATATCAAGTATTTTCTTGTCCAGCTTCTACGAGCGGTGCATTATATGCACACTGCCCATATTGTTCATCGAGATTTGAAGCCGAGCAATCTCCTTGTCAATGCAAACTGCACTCTTTGTGTTTGTGACTTTGGAATGTCGCGAGCCTTTGACTCTGATAATGCAGAATATCTCGAGAAGTTAGCCTCATTGGGCGATCCTTGTACGTGGGACGCAGCGTTCAAGAACTTCGATTCGGGTATGCGTGAATCTTTCTATGTCAATTCTATCGATATTACGCCGGCTAAAGAGGTGTCACTTCGTACGGACCCTTCTGACCATAATACTTTCCTGCGCTTTGCGACAGTCATGTCGGACGATGAAAAGCAAGAAGGATCCCTTCCAGAAATGTCCAACCCTGTCCACTATCCTGGTGCTCCTCTTACTGATTATGTTTCCACCCGTTGGTACCGAGCACCTGAAATTATGCTATGTTGTCATGGCGGCTATGGACCGGCCATGGACATGTGGAGTGTGGGGTGTATTTTGGCCGAGTTACTTGGACGTACCCCAGTGTTCCCTGGCTCCGATTATGTGGACCAACTCGCTCGCATTCACAAAGTGCTTGGGAATCCACCCGAATCCATCAGGGCGAGTGTTGGCTCGGAGCGCGCGAAAGAGCATTTGGAGGCTATGGGAGACAGCCCTGGTGTACCATGGTCACATATATACCCTGACGCGCCTGAGCAAGCGCTGGATCTTTTGTCCCGTATGTTGCAATGGGACCCGCAAAAGCGAATCACCGCGGGCGAAGCACTCTCGCATCCTTGGCTCCGGCGTTATCGTGAAGCGTCGTATTCAGCCAAAACAGCTCAGCCTTTTACACGCTTTGATGATCTTGAATACATCTTCACCCCGTCTGAATTCAAGCGGGCATTTGAAGAAGAAAGTGCTGCGATTTTACAGGTGTTTAAGATGGCGCAAAAAGAGCTTTCTCCTTCAAAAACAACATCTAGCACACAGTCGTCGTCTTCCATGTATCACGACGATGCGCCTGTATACGAGTCTGATACTCATACGTATATGGAGACCGAAAATGGTCGCGTAACGCCCTCTAGTGAGGATGATCCGGCGCTCTCGCTTGCGCCCAACTCGGCATATGACTTGCCTTCTGGTGTCAACTCTTCCATTATTCCTGGCTCGATGATGTCCAACAGACAGAGGGGGTGTGCCTCTTCTCACAGTTTATCGGATTCTGAGCAGCGCGATCAGAAAATGCAGAAGAGAACCGACGAGATCGAGGGCACTCTTTTCAATCGGGCATGTGCTTTTATTGGATGGTCCTAATGATGTAAATAGGTATATTAAGAGACAATTGGCAAGTGTAGTACAATTGCCTTCCGTGTTACTATACAATAAAAAGATTAGCCTTTTTGAAACATGTTTTGCATTTTCCTGTTAAATAAGGCGTCCATTCGCGTATGACCCAAGTTGATCGCCTTGGGGCAGCCGTCTCTGTCTTTTTCGAGTCGGGTGCATTCGGCACAATAGTACGCATCCTGTTTTTGGTTAGTAATGCATGCCCTACGTACAGAAACACCAGGGGCACCGCATACAATGCAGCGGCCACCATAAGACCCGAAGTTGCATTCATCGCAGATCCGTACCAACTCGGCGGGTCGCACATACGAGTCGCAAATTGGACTGAGAACAGTCAGCGTTAAACTCACAACGCACCATTTTCCATCACAGTGCTCACATAGCCTACCGATAGAAATACCAGGTAGTTTTCTGCATAATATAACATCTGGATGATGTCTAGGCTAGTCAGCGTGAGGTTCGTGCACTTACTTGGACATGGCTCGGAAACGAGGTGGAAACGATAAAAAGAAAAAAGTTTCTATCAGATCGCTTAATTTTCTCGTGGAGTCAACGGTGGTCTAATCAAGAAAACCACTTGTCCTTCTAATATCTTTTCCACAATTTCACTTATCTTGTCACCACTCGTAACGTGCATTTTACCATGAATGATGCACATGAAAATGGCATCAAAGGATCTTTAACACAAGAGCAGTCTATCACAAATTCCAAACTATCAACGGAAGCTCGTGGAACCGGACGCAGAAGCCGAGTACATTTTGCCTGCACAGAGTGCTATCGCCGCAAACAAAAGTGTAACAGGCAAATACCGTGCGATAATGTATGTAAATGATTCACAAAAAAACTAACGCTCTAGTGTATTGCAAGACGTATTCCTGAGAAATGTAAAACATTTGAGCAACAAGAAGCCAGTAACGATCTCTCAACCCAGTTCCAAAATTTTGAGAGAATTTTGGATGGTAAGCTGAGTTTCCTCAATAAGCGCATGGACAGCTTGTATGAGGAAATAAAACACACAAAGCTCAAGTCAGACTCTCAACATTCCAAAAAGAGTGATCATGGCATGTCCACTTCGTATGAGTCATTCCCGGGTCCGGTCAGCGATGGTGAAGGTAGTGACACGGATACCAGCGATACGGGGCTGGAGGAACTTAGAACGTCATTGGAACCAGAGACAATCACCTCAGCTGTCAGATCACTTCCAGGAAATCAACAATTATCGCTGTCGCATTCGTTTATCCCGACCAAAGCCAAGGAAGTGTTGGACATGGAGTTTTTTTCACCAGTAATGCAGGAAAGTTTCACGCATTGTCTAGGTCGAAAGCAGGACGTGTACAAACTTATTAATATGTACTTCGAGAAGTTAAATATACTGCGTCATCCTATGCCCGAGGATATTATGGCTCAGGCTCTGGATGGTGTCTATGAACACAATGGACAAATCACTGAAACGAACTTATCTAAATTCTGTTTGGTTGTTGCCGTCGTGGGTATAACCGTCTTGTTTCTAAATGTGTCTTATCCAGAATTGATATCAAAGCTGGAGCTGGACACGAGCCAGCTGGATTGTGATGCGCCACGTCGGCTTACCAACGTTGCCAAGATTGCGTGTGGTGCAACTCAAAATTTGAATCGAGAAGATCATTATGTGATCCTTGCATACGGTATTCTATCTCGGTACTATTTTGTCACCGGCAACCAAGGGCGTTCTTGGGCCGCCGTTGTTGAAATGGTGCGCCTTGCGCATTCACTGGGCCTCCATCGTGATGGCACGGTGTTTGATTTGGACCCTGAAACCTGCGAACAGCGACGTATGATTTGGGCACTTGTATATCCGCCGGCCCAAAATCATTCTCTGGGCTATGGTCGCCCGCCGCTTATTGTGAATATTATGACAGACACGCGACCCCCTCACCCTGTTACGCCCATCGAGCAAGTGCCCGAGTCAATTCGGCACTTGTTTAAAAAAGTGGATCCACCGAATCTTTTAACGATTAACATGATACGAGTTCAGTTTGCCAAGTTTTTGAGCGTGCTTTGTTTAGAATTGCACAGTGTGGTAAAGACATTTACTTATTCCAAGGTGCTCAAATTGCACATGGAGTTTAAAGCATTTGTGTCGAATCTCCCATTCTACTTTCAGGTGAACCCGATGCATGGTTCGCTGAGCCTGAGCCCCGAATGTGATGAGCACTTCCCCTTTCTTAAATTGCAGCGCTGTTATTTGTGGTTTGATATTGCCTTCTTTTATCTATCTCTTCATTGCCCTTACTTGTTGCGTATGTTAGGAAGAAACAACCCAAAGCAGCGGTACATGCTATCCTATGATTCATGCATGGATGCCGTCAAGCTGAGTTTGGCAATGAGGCACAATTTGCTCAAAGATATGCCTGACAATAACCGCACCACTTTGCTAGCCTTCCGCTGGTTCAATACCACGGTGGTAGCGGGTATTCTATTGCTGCTGACACCCCCAGGAAGAAATGCAGACACGCTGCGTGGATTTATGGAGGAGTTTATTGCATGGCGTCAAAAGCAGCAATATTTGGGACGAGAGGTGGAGTCTCAAAAAGACATTGCAACCATTCGCGCCTTTCTCCATGAGGATACTCGTCGTTCACAAGGGGACTCACCATGGAATGAGCCTGATGCGCAGCCCAATGAAAGCGTTGATACGAAGCGTAGGCGCACCCACTATGACAATGGGACATCGAACGACGAAAAGAACAAGTCGTCTGAGACCAGTGCGTCTCCAGCCAATGACCAGAATCCTAAATTGCAGGGTTTTCCTGCAGGCCCTTGGCCGTCAGGAGATTTGCCTCTGGATATGTCGGTTCACACGCCGGGTATGTTTATGTGGCCGGATTCGCAGAGCATGGATCAAGGATCGAACGTTTTGCATGAAGCTCTAACGGGTCTTCCATCTGAACTTCCAACGATACCGATGTTCACTGATCCATCGGCTCCTTCGAGTGCAGGCGTTGGTATGCCTGTACCAACACTGAATCTGGGTGGTATGTTCCGACTTCCATCGATTCTGCCTCAAGATGGCATGTCCCCGCGGACCATGATGCCTATATGGCCCATGAATGCTGGAAGTATGCCGAATGCATCACAGGCACTCAAGGTGGACGTGACACACCAGGATCAAGATACGCATGAATTACTGAATTTGTGGTAAGATGTATAAATGTATGAATTATGATTTAGGACGTTGAAGTGCGTCTAACGTCTTTTTTCGCGCGAGGAGGAGGCGCTTGGCCCGATCCATAGTTAAGTCTTCGTATGCATGAGACTGCACGGGTGCTTGTCGCAGAGCCTGAATCTTGGCATCCATGCTTTGCAGCTGCTTGCGGCACTCTTGCAAAGCCTCAAGCTCGAAATGCTTTTGGAGCGCAGCGCGTGCCACATGGGTAATGTGTTGGAACCGCACGGGCCCCAGCATTTGACCACCGTACCAACGGCTCACAATCACAAGAACATCGCTTGCGCCCATTTCGCGTATGACGCGCATTATTTTTTCAGAGCCCCATGTCTCTCCGTCGTCGTCATGTCCCTCAGCGGTGCCGAAATCGCTCGGTCCGCCCAATCCATTCCGTCCAGGTTTGAGCTGCATCACGCGAAATGCATACATATCATGCGTACTCTTCCGCTTTTCAGGCGCAATGTCTTGGAACTGCGGTGGAAATTGGTCATTGGGAATGAGGGGGTGTACAACGTGGCTTAAATTTTCCAGCAAAGCGCTCCGATACGTCGGTGATGCGGTGACGAGTGGGTATACATAGCCAATAAACACAGAGTCTCGATCGCGAATGTAGGCTTCAGAGCAGGTAGTTGGTGCGGGGAGCTCTCTTGTATCTGCACTCTGTGTGGATGAGGTGACCCATGCTGCGACCGACACTCTGGGCCGCTTGGCCGGCGCCTCTGGCTCCGACACATCTCGTTGGGGTCGCATAAGTGGAGTGGGATCCATGGACGTCCCCACGTGTCATTTCCCCCACTCAAGTGGGGGCCCAGCCACACGGGCCGCCTCCACGTTGTGCCGTAGTAGCTTTCGACCATCATGTCTATGAGCCTGTTCCGTCGTCTGCCCATTTCATCGCCGCTTGTATCGGGTGCAGTGCGGGCGCCTCCCACGATGCGTATGTGTATGCGTCCCATCGTGCGCACGTACCGTCCCATGGCCCTAGCAGCTACCGTGCCACGCGTGGCTTCGCGCTCGAGCCTTGTGGGCGCCGCTGGCCTCTTGGCCGGTGGCTCGCTCCTCATGGGCGGTTTGCTTGGCTGGAATGACAAATCGACGCACTGTGAGCCAGCTCCTGTGGTTGAGCCACCGATTGATGGGAACCCAAAGAGCATGGTGAACGTGTACCAGCTCTCCTTTGGCACGATCTGCGGTCTGTGTGCTGGTATCTTTATTAAGAAGGGTCTGAAGATCATCGCGTTTATTCTTGGGGGTGCATATATTTTGCTGCAATACCTTGCCACGAAGCGCCTGATTCATATCGACTGGAACAGCTTCAAGAACACATATTCATCGTCGGTGGACCGCCTGGCTGGCCCTGTGGATGCAAACCAAAACAAGTTCCAGCAGCTGCCTCTCATGCGCATTTGGAGGCGCACCATCGATTTCCTGACGACCGACTTCCAAGAACGTGCCACGTTCATAGCCGGTCTTGTCTTGGGTCTCCGCCTCGGCTAATGATGTTCTCGCCATAGCATGATCTACAAACGTGTGACAGCCTTAGCATCCAATGGTATGCCTGTTTGGGGGTCAATACGGTTTTGCTGTAGTAGCTGGCGGTGTCGCTGGAGGCGCGCCTCATCAAAGGACTGCGACATAAGTGCGTGAAACGTACGATGCCCTGTTGCTGCATGATGTGATGCAGCTGCTGCATACCTGCCTCGTCCAGTCCTGCACGCGCATCTCCGTCACGTATGTTGGCCTCTATATCAAAGAGGGTACTAGACAAGCCCGCACGTGTGGCCGAGTGCCAATCAAACACTTCCAAGGGGACGTATTGGCGTCGCCACGATAGCAGACGCGCTCTTGTGCATTCGGGCAAGAGACCCCATAGACGATGCCGCTGCCAGTATAGAACAGATGTCAGCATAATATCATACAGATTACTAGCGTCAAAAAAACCAGCGACCACGCAAGCGAGGTCAACGACAGCATCGTGGCCACACGCCACGCGCCACGCACGGTGTGGGGTCTCTATAACGTACACACTTACATTATCCGGCTCGCTGGTCGACAAACCAGGGATCGTCGCCGGCCGACTGCACCAGGAACCGTACGACGCGCTGCTTCTCTTCTTGGGGATGATTTGCACCCATGGAGTGCAGCGTTAGCAGATTGGGGGCAAGAGCACGGGTGGTAGTAAATGTGGTTGGATGCTCGTGCATGAGCCGCTCTAAGATTTGTATGCTCTCGAGGATGTGTCCATGGAAGAAAGCGTCTAATGCCATGGTATTGGTCAGAGCCTGGTCCACAACTTCTTTGTTAACCACGAGTTTTTCGTGGTCTGCATGGGGCTCGCTCATAAACCGGGTCATCGCTTCGTGATTCAGAATGGCCGTATGCAGCGCAGCGTCTGCAGGGTCCGCCGCACTCTTCGCACAACTCAGCATTCGAGATGCGGACGCCATGTCACTCATTTGCAAGTACAGCCGACACAGAACAAGCGCGAGTGCCGCGTCAGTCGAGCCCAGCCCAGAAGCAAGCTCATCCACCAACGATGTGGCAGCAGGCAATGCATCCATTTCCACAAGCAAAGAACTTAGCAGCAATGCAACACGGACGTATCGAGCTCGCCACACGGAGTCAGCTGATGCCTCCTTCGCGCGCTGCATGTGTTTCCAAAGAAGCTGGACACCGCGGCGTCGGTCATTTTGTAGCAGCACCTGCGCTCGGAGCACATGCATCGGAAAAGACACATGGGGCGTGTCGACCAGGACACGAAGATCATTCCCCTCATAAACTTGCACAGATTCCAAGACCTGCCATAGCGCATGCATTTCCTCTTGCAGGTGGGAAAAGAAGTGGAGCTTCCATAGAGAGACGAGGCGCAGGTGCCACCAAGCCAAAAGCGTACCCACATCACTTGCGGAGGGCGCTTCGGAATGGCGAACAGAGGTGAGAATGTATTCTTTTGTCATGGATACGATCCGTCGCCAGTGGTCTGCTTGTGCAGCCTGCGATACGAGCTGTGACGCCGTCAAGGTGGGATCCGTCAAGGGAAAGGTATCGCTTCGTGAGCGTCTGTAGCCAGGGGCATACCGCGTCATGAGCGCCTGGAAAGTGTCTGACGTGGGTATCTCGCTCATGAGATCGCTACGCTGCAACGAAGCAACAGCACGAGCTATGCATGCCTCTCGCGAAGGCGCCTCGTCCATGCAGGGCCGGGCGACAACGTGTGTGGCCTTCTCTTGAGCACTTAAATCCCAACACGCCGGAGCGTCACGCGCGACGCGTCTTGACGTGGAGCTATTCCGACCATGTCGTCCAAATGGACATGCTCGGCCAACGAGGCGACGTGCCTGTGCCTAGCGGGAGCGCCACCGCCTTGTGATACGGTGTTTCATCCCGACTTTACGTATCCTATCTTTGGAGAAGCTGAGGTCATTTACGGCTATCAGCGCCTGCATATCCGATTGTCGTTTACGTCTGGCAGTCTGAGACCGTGTCTCGTCGTCGAGTACGCCGCGAAACATACGACAACTAGCGCCAAGATCGACGATGTGGATGCACAGCTACGCGAATTTCTGCCTGTGGATGATTTGGTCGCACCGGATGTGTGGGAAGAGGTCACACGTACAGAACATGACACATTCCGACCGCACGGCACACAGGTCGCGTCCTATCGACAGGGCGGCAAAGGCCGCGAACGTGAATTTGGGATCTTTCATGCCACCTGGGACACGCCTGGATTCCGCGCGTGGCACAAGCGAGCCCAGATATTCACGCTGTTCTTCATTGAAGGAGCGTCGTACCTGCAAGATGACGAACCTTACTGGGAGTTTTTCACTCTCTTCGAACGTACCGGCGATGCATGGCACTTTGTTGGATACACTTCGCTGTATCGCTTTTGGTGCTGGCCTGACAAGACTCGCACGCGTTTGAGCCAGTTTGTCATTCTGCCGCCGTATCAAGGCCAGCGACATGGGTCTCGTCTCTACGGTGCTGTGTATGCTCATATTCTGTCAAATCCACGCATGTGCGAGCTTACCGTCGAAGATCCGTCCGAGGCATTCGACAAGCTGCGCGACACGTGTGACTTGGCCTTCTTACACCAACAGTCTGATGTTCTGGCGCATTGTAAGGCGCCTATAGACCCTGCATGGCGCCAAGCGGCTCGAAAGCAATACAAAATCGCTCCGCGGCAATGGGCCCGTCTGCTGGACATGCTCGGTTTGCTTCACCTCGAAGAGAACGCAAGTGCCGAGCAACTCGAAAGGTATCGCCTTCAAGTCAAGGCACGCATTTACCAAGTAAACCGCGAGGTGCTAGACATGTTACCGCACGAACAAAAAACAGAAAAGTTACAAGAAGCCTTCGAGGCCGTGATGGACGAGTACGCTGAGGTCACGGGTGCCGAGATTCCCGAGGCCCTGCTTCATCCGCGCACACAAAAGCGCAAAGCGGAATCGGAGGAAGACGCATATAGGCCGAAGCGTAGGCTATGAATCCGAGGCCTGGCGTAAAACGGCTACCTGCACACAGTATCCGTGGCCATCCCATGCATCGCTTTCGAGCACTGCTATATCTGGCGACTCGATTGTGGCGGCAGGCACGCCCGGTGCATGTGGTACATGAGCAGGTGCGGGAGCCATGGGGGCCATGCGCCTGTTCTGGACCGCCATCTGATCGAGTATCTCGGTGACCCATGCCACATTGGTAAGGAGAGACAAGTCCTGTGATCGATGAATAGGAAGGCGTTTGAGTACGGCATCGTACGGTGCTTCCATGCCGCGGCACTCGCGGATGACTCGAGGCAATAATTCCGACGTTTTTTCATCACGCTCTGCATCTTGAGAATCGAACGAGACATACATGCGCGTGTCGAATACACGGAAGAGCACATTGTCTACCCGCAAGAAGAAGCGCTGAAGAACGAGCCATCCACTAGGCATAACGCGCACCTTGACATTGAGCGTGCTCGTTCCATTATCAGCCAGTTCGTCTTCAAACAGAACAATGTCGTCGTAAAACAGAATCGGCTCACCACTCGATGGCCCCAATCGCTCGATAGGAATGCGGTCTCGCACAGGATCAGTGCCAAAATGGAATGCGGTGTCCCATGCTGTCGTAGTTGGTACGGTCGATGCATGAACATTCACGGTATTCGACTCCCCAGGCATGCCTGGCCACGTAGTCGAGTATGTCCAGTCAAACGACTTGGTCATAGAGAGGGGCTGTGATGAGGAGGCGGATGGAGAAGACGACAGGGCACGCTGTCGGGATTCGCCCCATTTCTTGGCATAGGATACTTGGACACCACTTCTTGATGCGCGCCGCAATATGGTACATGCAGCAGCTGGATCACGACTGCTATCCGACATGGCACGAACGCAGTCCATGGGGACGCGGCGCTGATCAGATCGTACGCCTTGAACACATTGTAGCGCACGTACTGCATCAAATATGTATGAAAACCCACTGCTTTTATGCTCTAGTATGAGTGCATTGTGTAAAAATGGCATTTCTGGTGGCGAAATGCCCAGTTTGTCGGACAACGCGTCCATGTCGGCCGCATTCGCAATACTGCCACGCATCACACGAATAGTCCATGCCCCTATCTCTATACCACGTTCCAAGACTTTGTCATATGCCACTGGCCTGCCATGCGCGTGCGCTGGTGCGACGTGCCCCCGATCAGGTACCGTGTGGACATGCTCAAACACACGGTGTTGTGCGCGTGACATGTCGTCAAGGAAACATGGCCTGGCCCGACCGCCCCTCGATCATGTGGAGATATATTCGCCACGTGAGAGTATGTAAGCCACCAGGCACGCCTGGACGCGCGTCGCTTGTACACGATCGTCCAGGATGTACACAATATGCGGATGCACACGATCCTCATGGGGTCGAGGGAGGTCTCCACGCCATCCAATGAGCTGCATCAACTACACTTGAGCTGATGACGATGCTTGTGCACATAGATTGTATAGTGTGAGTTGCGCACTTTGACGAGATAGAATGTGCGTAGCTATGGATCGAGCCGCTATCGTAGCTGAGAAAGCGGGGACGATGGACGAGGGCGGTGGAAGCGAAGGATCCCTACTCCCCTCCACATTTCAAGGGCGCTGCTATGGAGCTCGTTGTGTCGGGGGACGGCATCCGCGCACTCACACACATCTTGTCATGCCTGTATCGGCTGCATGATCATTGCTGGATGACCGTGTACCGTGAAGATCCTCAGCAGGTCGATGATTCAGATGCCCCTACAGCGCCGCAGGTGCACTGGTCTGCTGTGAATCCAGCTGGATCAGCTTATGGCTTATTTGTGCTGAGTGACGCATTCTTTGACGTTTTGCGTCCGCCCCACGACTCGATGTTTGAGTGCTATGTGCATGTGAAGACCTTGTTGGACATTTTGCGCTCGCAAACGAAAATGCATACATGCACTGTGACTACGGCCGAAGACCGTCTCGTGATCGTGTTGGATGGTAATCATGGCGTGCAAAAGCGGCATAAGCTCACGTATGAGGACCGTCCATGTGTATTTCCCGCCGTTGACATGACATCTCCCTATACCCTGAGTGTGCAACCATCTATGGCACGAGACTGGACAGAGAAACTACTCAACACCGGCAAAGCTGGCGAGTGCTCATTTCATTGCACACCGACGACCTGTGTGATACGCAGCTGCGTCTATGGACCTCTGGAAGGCCACTTGCGACATTCCATCCAGACTGAAGTGCGCATCAGCGTGGAACAATTGAAGGAATATATCGTGCAGCGTGATACCAGTATCTACTTTTCGCTATGGGAGTTTCGTGCTGCTATATCAGCAGCAGAGGTCCTTGGTTCGTACGTCCGTCTTGAATTCGCTCACGGTGGTGATCCCCTCTTCCTTCGACTCGATACAGGCGGCACCTTCCGCGGCGAATTCATTTTGGCTACGGCTGGCGAGCCCACGTCCGCACCACCCCCACCTCCAAAGAAACGCGCCGCTCCGCCTTTGAAGCAGCCCGTTCGTCGCCCACAGCCCACGGCAGAGGTCGCCATCAAGGAAAGTCAAGATGACGATGTGCTACCCGTGCGACCCAAGCCAGAACCATCTTTGACAACCACGCCCATTCCACGCGATTTCGAGGAAAATTGGACAGTCTATGAAACTCACGACGAAGAAGTACCTCCCACGCAAACCACGGAACCCACCCGCATGGTACGTATAATCGCCCTCCGCTCACAGCCCCCCAGTTTGAGCCCCTGTTTCCCTAAGAAACACACACCTCCACAACGTAGCACGTGAAGAGATCAACACACGGTACAACAAGCCCTGTGCACGCTCGTATCATAGCTGCCTCATCCTTCCCCCTCGTGGGTAACGACAGCGATAACCACAACAGTGATGGCTGACAGGAGTGGCGGTGTGTCCACGCCTGTGGGGAAGGACAAAAGGCTACCGTCAGAAGCGTTCGACCCTGTCGCTCCATTCGTGGACCCATTCACGGTGCCACCTGCCTCGGCAGATCGATTCACTCCGCGTCGACATGCGCCCATCCCACCTGGCAAGGCACGACCGCCGCAACCTCCTAGCCCCACCAAGACCAATTATTCCGTCAGCTCTTCGCCTGTGTACTCTACGCCGCCCCCGCTAATGCCTGGATATATGCCACCAAGTACATACAAGCCGGCGTACCCGCACGGCGCTGAGCCTGTGCCGCCCTTGTGGCCCAAATGGGGTGGGCATATGCGCTCACATAGTGTGGACACGAATTGGGTGCCTCCGTCGAGCGAGGTGGATAGGCAGCGCCAGCAACTGGAAAATGCTCGACAAGAGGCTTGGAAGCAGCATACACTGTCCAAATCCAAGTCGAATCGGTCGCTGGTGAGCTCAGGCTCACGAAGAACTTCGATGGAAGCTGGTGTACGAACCAATGAGGGAGGAAGCGGAACTCCGCGGTCCATCAAGAGCATGATTGATGGGTTTGTCAATTCCATGAGTGACGCTTTCGTGTCACCATCCCCGAAGCGACCTGATATCTCGACCCCTTACGATCCCCGACATTTGACGCACGTTGGATTTAATGCAACCACGGGTCAGTTTTTTGGCTTGCCCAAAGAATGGCAGATTCTGCTACAGCAATCGGGTATCACCCTCCAGGAGCAGGAAAGAAACCCACAGACCGTGATGGACATTGTGGCCTTTTACCAAGATACGGCCCAGGACCGGCCACCCGGCGACGAGAACGATACTGTCTGGTCCAAGTTCGGTGCGAATATGGATGATTCGCAGGACAGCGGCGAATGGCTCTCTGAGGCCTATGGCATTGAAGTGGGCACGACCGGTACGTACTTGCAGCCACAATCGCCCCAAGCCACGTCCAAGCGCCCGTTGCCAGTGCCGCCGGCGCAGCCACCGACATTCAAGCCGCCCGAACTGCTGCAGGCGAACAAAGGCACGCCGACCAAGCCGCACGTGGAAGGCGTCACGTCTCAGCCGTACACGTCGAATCCATACCCTGGCAAGGCTGAGCTGCTGGTGCGAACGCATTCGAAAAAGGCACTCCAGTCTGCCTCCGGCAAAGACATGGACCTGCGGCCGCCCTTGGGCGGCGCAGTCATTCCGCGGCGCCGCACGACACGCAGCAAGGCATCGGATGCTGAAGTCCTCGCGCGGATCCGTGCCGTGTGTATGCCTGGCGATCCCGAGTCCATGTTCCATGATCTGCACAAGATTGGGCAAGGCGCCTCTGGCGGTGTATTTACGGCGCGCTCGGTCGGCACAAACCAGCTCGTCGCCATTAAGCAGATGGTGCTGGCGCAGCAGCCGAAAAAGGACTTGATCGTCAATGAGATTGAGGTCATGTGTCAGTCGCGGCATCCGAATATTGTCAATTTCCTGAATGCATTTTTGCGGCGAGGCGAGCTGTGGGTGGTGATGGAGTACATGGAGGGTGGTCCACTGACAGATATTGTGCTGCACAGCATCTTGAGTGAGGGGCAGATTGCTGCGATCGCGCGCGAATGCCTGACGGGTCTGTGTCACTTGCATGCCCACGGCGTGATTCATCGCGACATCAAGAGCGATAATGTGCTGATGAGTATGCGTGGCGAAGTCAAGCTCACAGACTTTGGTTTCTGTGCGCAGTTGAGCTCTGCCCAGTCCAAGCGCGTCACGATGGTCGGCACGCCGTACTGGATGGCACCTGAGGTCGTATCTCGCAAAGAGTACGGTGCGCGCGTCGATATTTGGAGTCTGGGTATTTTGTGCATCGAAATGATTGAAGGAGAGCCACCGTATCTGAATGAGAACCCGCTGCGTGCACTTTATCTTATTGCGACGAACGGCACGCCGAAGCTGCAGCACCCAGAGAAACTGTCGCCGAGCATCCGAGACTTTCTGGCAACGTGCCTCGAGGTGGACGTCGAGAAGCGGCCAGATGCAGATACTCTTTTGGAACACCCCTTTCTTGAGGAAGCCGACGACCTACGAACGCTCATTCCGTACATACAAGCTGCGCACAAACTGCGCCAGGACAAAGCCTCTTCTTAGCCTGATGATGCCATGTGTAGTAATACGCTCCGTCGTACCTGATGACTCAGCACAGCAAAGGACAGGTCTCCATGCTGCGGTCGCGTAGCGACGAGGTGAGGGTAGGACATGGCCAGGACATGGCTGAGCCTCTGTCTGTATCAGAGAGATTCATGCTAGATGGTGACTTGTATCTGGACTATGATACACCAAGAGCCTCGAGGTGGGTGTGGTCAAAGTGGCGGAGCTGGGTCCGGTCGTGGACGAGATCGGACATGGCCATGGCTGGCATGTCGCTAGGCCTATTTGCGTGCATGAGCTTCTACTTCTACATACCCTCCTCACTGTACATTTACGTCACTTGTGTATGCTTTACGGCGCCGGCTATGCTGGTCACTACGCTCATGCGACGGCTCCGAACCAGACGCACCGACCAAAAGAAGCGACTGCAGGTGACGGGCGTCATTACTGCCTTTGTCCTTGCCTGTCTTGTTAGGGATCTGTTCTTTTCCGCCTCTGTACCTCGGCACTGGCGCACGCCGCGGACCTCTACTTATTACATCGCATCCCTCCTTCACAATTCCGAAGCCATTTTGCCTCACTACAGTCGCTCGCTCCTTCACTTGGCCAAGGACCTCGGCCCGTCCAATGTATATGTGTCCATCTACGAAAACGACTCGCGTGATCGCACACCGGCGCTTCTGCGTACACTCGACCAGCAACTGCAGAGTCTAGGCGTGTCCACTCACATTGTGACAGACACGCAATCGAAAGACACGCGGCAAAAAGACCGCATTGAGCGTCTCGCGACATACCGCAACCTGGCCATGGCGCCATTGAATGAGGCACTCGGGGGTATGCTGCATGGCAAACCATTTGACAAGGTGATCTGGATCAACGATGTGTTCTTTGAGTCGGATACCGTTCATGCCTTGTTGGACACGGAAGGCGGTGAATTTGACCAGGCATGCGCGATGGACTTTTGCTGGCTCGGCTTCTATGACACTTGGGTCATGCGCGATGCGGATGGAAAGACGATGCGCCCGTTTTGGCCCTACTTCCGCGCCACGCAGGATCAAGCGGCGGTCCGTGCGAGACTGCCTGTGCCTGTGAACGCTTGCTGGAATGGCATTACAGCTTTTGATGCGCGCTGGTTCATGAATGCCACGACGAATGCGTCGCTTCCCACACTCACAGCGGCGATGGCCCTGCCGCCCCACCGACCCCTGCTGCACCAGGACGCCTTGGACCGGGCCGCGACGGTGCCGTTGTCCTTCCGCAGCAGCTCGACGTGCTTTGCGTCCGAGTCACTGCTCTCGAGTTTGGATATGCATCGCATCTCGTGGCCGCATCGTCCGCGCATTTACGTCAACCCCGACCTCGTCGTGGCGTACGACCGGCCGAACTATGTGCTGTACGGCTCCATGATGCGCTGGAGCGTCGTAGCGCCGTGGCGCTACATCTGGCAGTACTGGGTGGAACACAGGCTCATGGGCTTCGCGCTGCACATTCTGCGCCGCGTCGATCCGTGCACCGAGGTGTTCCAGCCGTACTGGGTCCCGCGGTTGCCGCACCTGCTCAGCTCGCCCTAGACCTGAGCCTGCATGCCACGTGATACATAGGTGAACTACCACGACCATCTCGGCCATGGCAGAGGAGCCGATCCCGGCGCTGGCGATGCCCCCGCCGCTGGGGCCTGGGATGCCGTTGTTGTCGCCGGCAGCACAGCCGTGCTTTGACGTCGATGCATTCTTGTGCTCGCGGACTGTGGGGCAGGACGTGCACATCATCGTCAAGGAGCTGCGGGCGTACAAGCACACGATCCAAGAGAATCTCGTGCAGGTCATCAATGAAAAGTACAGAGACTTTGTGGCATTGCTGTCTATGCTGCAGAGGGAAGCGGGCGATATTCATTCGATGCGTGATAAGGATGGACTGCAAGATGTACAAGCGTCTCTCGGGTCGCTGCGCGATATCCTGGGCCGTGTTGAGGCGGACATGGTGTCACTCGTGCAGGAAGAAGAGCGCATTATGCGTAAAAAGCAGTACTTACATACGCTCCTAGATATGGATCGCATGGTGCAAAAGCTGTCGTCTCTCCTGGGCCTCGGATCCGAGGCCGAGCCTGTGGAGCCACCGACGTATCAACGGGTCTTGTCACAGGTGGCGCAGTGCGATTTTGACGACCCCGACGCTGACGAGTGCATACCGGAGGAGTTGCATGAGTTGACGCACGCTCAGCGTATGGCGAATGCGAAACAGTTCTATGCGGCGCTCCAGCACTTGCTAGCTTCGATCGACAAGGACCAGGCCGGCGCCTACCTCGTTCAACTTGAGCCGGTTCTCAAGGATATATACCACCGCCTGTTGCATGATACGATGCGCCTCTATGATCAGTCGCTGCATGAGCCAGTGGACGAATCGTGCCACACACTATCGCTCGCGCTCGACCTGAGTCTTGAGCTGGGCGAAAGAGCCGTCGACGCCATCCTCGACCGGATCTCGGCGCAGCACATCGAGCCCCATGTGAAAATGGGCTTCGACACGCCAGGACCACCGCATCTGCCCTTGCCCTGGGACCCTGCCGAGGCAGAGCGTGTCGAGGCCCTCACGCACCTCGCGTGGGACAAACCCGTTGTGCCTCCAGCGACGCTGCAGCTCCGCGCCACGTATGATGCGCTGCTGCACCAGACACGCTCCTTGTCGCACCTCTTTCAAGTGACGGAGAAGGTAGGTGGTGACATGCTCGACGTCTTCAATGATCTGTGGTGGCAGCGAGTCGCTACGAGTCTCGAAAAGGTGTGTGGATCCCAGCTCTTCTTTGTGGGCAAGGCCGACGAGTTTTGCTCGAATTACTACCTCACACAGGCGTTCTTACACGAACTCAAGGCGCTGGCGCCGACACCCCGAGCCGCTGAGGCGTTCCAACGGCACGCCAAGACCATGGCTCTACAGCGTCGATGGGCCTTTTCTGCCTTTTTCCAACTGCGTGCGCGAGACATCATCACGTCCCTCGAACAGGGTCTGGAGACGCCCGGCCAAGATGAGCGCTTCTACCATGCTGCCTTTTCCCACTTTTTGTATGCATTCACGGCACCTTGGTACATGACACGCCACTTTGCTGCGCTGAGCGCCCGCGAGTGGCGCCTGAGTTTGCATGTCCTCAGTCGTTATCGGACGTGGCTCGATGCTCACACGTGGCCCGAGTCGCACGCTGAGACAACCGCGCGCTCCGCTGCGCCCGCAGACGAATCTGTCCTGTCGGACGACGAGCTGCAGGAGCTGCACAGCGCCATGGGTCTCCTTGTCGATCTCCGTGTGTTTGAAGACCGTGTTCGGTGTGTCCAGCGTGAGTACATCTTGCCGAAACTCTTGGGCGACACGGCCAGAGCGCAGGCACTGTGCGACTCGCTCAACGAAGCGATGGAGGTGTCGCTTCATGCCTACGACGCGATGCAGCCACGCATCACGCAGTTCGTGCTCAACAAGCTGTCCAAAAAGTGCGCTGCGCCCTTGCGCCATGTGCGTGCGTCGCATGCCCAGTACCGGACACGCCTGCCGACGGACGCGCCCAGTGCCTTTGTGGAGCAGATGCTGCGTCCCCTGCACCAGGTATGGGGCAGCGACGCGGCACCGATACGACAGCTTCCTACGGAGCTGGTCACGTCGTGGATGAGCCACATCCTGGACGGTACCTTTGCCCGCTACACGTCCGCTGTCGACACCATCACACGAAACCTCGAGTCACTGCGCCGACTCAAGCGCGGCACGCTCGGCCTGGCAGCAGATGATGCAGCTACCGCCGATCAGGCCGTGTACCAGCAGCTGGCCACAGATATCGAGGCACTGGCAGCTCACATAGAGGCGTGGGCCCGAAAGACGGGCTTGCCCCTCACATTGCCTTCGCCTGCATGGAAGGCGCTATGGGATGCAGCACGACGTACATAGCTCTTACAGCGACTCGATGTTTTGCGTCGTATCGAACACGCGACCCGCTGCTTTCTCGAGGCCCTCGCCTCCGTACGTCACCTTGGGACTCAGCTCGACATCAGCCGTGACGGTGGCGCCAGCCTTTTCGAGCCAGCGGCGATGCTGCGCCAGCAAGTCACGACGCGACGTCTCTGGATTATCGCTGGCTGTGCCGCTCGCGTTCTTGAGCGGGCTAAACTCTTCGCGACGCTCGACTTCGTGGATCGCCAGATTCGAGCAGAAAGGAAACACATCAAAGATAAAGAGCTCCATCTTGATGCCGTTCGGCGTCGAAGGCTTGACGCGCTCGCCTGTCGAGAGATCGATCGAAGGGATCTTTTTGCGTGCCACATGGTATGCCATCTTGGGCTCAAAGGCTGGCACGTCCTTGCTCAGAAACTCCGTCGTGTAAAAGTGGTTCGCAATGTTGGCGGCGCGGAAAAGCAGCTCGCCCTGGGCGTCGCGTGCCTCGCTCAACGAGGATGGGATCTCTGAGTACTCCACGACACTAAAGGCACCATTCTTGCGGGCCACCACACCAACCGACTCGGCAGGATCCGTCTTCTTCACGACTTTGACACCAGTAGCGACCTGCTTCTCAATACACACGCCCATAAACACTGGGTCGCCCACCTTGACCAGGCAGTTGTCGACACCATACGCGTGCAAGTACTTGACGCCGCGGCGATGCAAGTCATCCAACACAGATGGCTGTCCCTCACGCACCGGTGCACGCAGCGCCGCGTACAAACCACCATTGCCGTCAGGGGCCGTAGCGACCTTGCCCGGTTCGTCGAGCATGATCTTGCCTTCGTTCGAGATACATGGCAGCGTTCCCTGCTCAAAAAAGATCACGTTGGCCGGATCAAGACCAAAGAAGGCATGCTCACGGAAAAACGTCTCCGTCGGCTCGCGTGTCGGACCAGACGTCATAATGTACCACGGCACTATCACCTGGGCACCATCCTGCGATGCCAGCTCCTGGAGCTTGGCGATTCGCTCGGCTTGAAGCTGAAACAGGCTCTTGCCACTCGGGAGTTGAATGTCGTAGCACCCTTTGGGCGCCGATGATCCGAGACGTGTGCCCTGACCGCCAGCCAGCAGAAGTACACCGACCTGACCAGCGGCCGTGGCCTTCATTCCGATCTCGCGGTAGTATTCAGCGTTCACGTCGCCGACCGTTGATACTTGACTCTCCACAGGCGGCGGCTCAACCCTCGCAGCTTGCTCATGACGTGCAGCCTCGTCAGCGATCAGGGCATTTTTGACAATGTCGTTCAGCTTGGCCGGGTCTATGCCCCGCAGCTGCCTCTCCAAGTGCGCTTTCTCCCCTCCAGAAAGCTTGTCCCAGTACGAAAACACATGGGATTGACCGGCCGCCTCGTATTGGGCCCGCAGTTCCTCGACGTGGCTCATGGATATCGTGATGGTCTGAGCGGGACGCGTCACCCAACGCCTAACGCGGCACGTGCTCCACATGCAGTCGCCTTGGACATGGACCGCGACACAGGGGAAGCAGACGCATCAGCGCCTAGCATGAATGCGACCCTGCCGCGGGCAGACGAGGCTGGTGCTGCTCGTTCCAACGCGGCGCCAACGACCACATCATTCACATTAGCCCCTGAACCGTGCCAAGAGCCGCCCAAAAAACGGGTAGCTCTGACCACACTGCCTGGTGAGGCATCGAAACAAGAACCGATCCTTCTCAACGGTGAACCTGCGCTTGCCAAGGAGCCTGCACCCGCCAAGGAGCCTGCGCCTGCCAAAGAGCCTGCATCCTGTCAAGACGCAGACCACAAACAAGCCAAAGAATCCGCACGCGAGTCCTCAGAGACCTCGAGAAAGCGACGACGCAGTCCTTCGCCAATAGATCCACTGTCTATGCCCAAGCCGCCTAGACCCACCATCCGCCTTCAGCTCGTGCTCACTCATAATCCGACAAAGGACACGGACTATATCTTCCAAATCCCCCGACTGGCGGTCGAGCAGCTCGAAGACCAGCACTCAGACTGGGCCGCTTGGTACAAAGCCATGTATCTCGATCAAAACACAGCATCATCGTCGCACGAAGTCGGTCTATCAGCCCAGGAACTACGTGATCTTGGTGGCTTGGCCAAACTTCTGCAAAAATACCCAGCCCATGGTCCATCCACGCAGCTCTCACGTAAACGACAGGCCACGGAATACGATGTTGGTTCGTATGATACCAAGGACCCCTTTGTCGATGACTCAGAGCTCGGAGTAGATGAACCGACACACACCGTACGCACCAGCAAAGATGGCTTTTATGTCGCTTCAGGCCGCGTCGAATTGGCCCCTGCCAGAGCCAGCACTCTCATCTCGTCCCATGCCTCGTCGGCTTTCCGCACGGGCCCCACCTTTAATCGCGGATGGGCCGCTGGGCGCACCAATAAGCTCCTTGCCAAGCGTGCTGCGTCCCTCCGACAACAGCAACGAGCATTGCCGGCCAAGGAGACATCTGAAGCGGCACTTCCCATACCCGAACCAGACTTGGCGCCTCCTATGGCCGCACCCGAGTCGGTGCAGACGTCGGTACCCGACGTTACCGAGAAGAAAAAGAACAAATACCCCACAAGGCCGGTGCATCCACAACTGCAAGACATGTTCGATCACCTCAAAGCCCTCGTCAGCAAGGCGAGTTTTGCTGTCAAGACCAAGTTTCCACCGGAGCTCAAGCCACCGCTTGTGGAAACGGCCAAAGTCGCAGTTGAGCTAGATGAGTACAACGACAACTTCTTCAATTATTTACCGTCGATTTTCCCGTACAATCGCTTCACCATGATGAAACTCACCAAGCGTGAATTTTTCCACAAGCACATGGAGTACTTTCGGGATCTACAGGAAGAGCATATCGAAAAGCTCTCAAAACTCATTGATGAGCAGTTTCCTGTCCAGGCATCAGAGTACGAAGCTCTTTGTCGAGAACGTGGCGTAGAGGGCAAAGATAATAATGATCACCAAGGTGTGGACGAAGAAAAGGTCGGAGACACAAGCGTTCCTGTGACCGAGACAGATGAGCTGGTCAGACGATTTCGGTGGACTGATGAGATGCGTGAAGAACTATTTACCGTTATTACTGTCGAAAATGCCATGAGCGAGATCCGTAACGAAAAACTCAAGCTCGAGAATGTGCCTGACTCCTACAGCGAGATTAATGCTCGCAAAGCTATGTATAAGCGCATCGCAGACCTATTTCCCGAAGAGGGATGGGTCAACACGACGCACGTCTCGCGCGAATATGGCTCGATCAAGAAACGCCGCGATCGCGAAGATGACTTGGGAGAAGCCGAATGATGTACCATTCGTAGAGATAGGGGCCCCTAGGCCATTGCTGACACACTGTCACGCGCGGCACGAACAATCGTATTAGTTAAGCAAGACCGAGCGTTCCACGTGGACAGACGAGGAACACGGTGGAAGATGAGAGAGCTTACGTGGAATCTGCCAGGCTGGCGGGGCGCGAGGCTATTAATGTGCCGCGGGGCCTCCTAAACCGAATCTTCGAACTCCCTTCACTGATCCAAGCAAGATGTTGGCTCAGGCAAGGCAGTCGTTCATGAGCATCCTGTTTGCTCTTGTGTCGCTCCTGTCCCTCTCGCTGCTGCTGTCGTCCACCCCGTACGCGGGATCGGCTGTGGCTGCACAGGACAAGCGCGGTGAATACGGCACGGTAATCGGTATTGACTTGGGTACCACATACTCATGTGTCGGTGTACAGCGTCAGGGCCGTGTTGAAATTATTGCCAATGACCAGGGTAACCGCATTACACCCTCTTACGTGGCCTTCTCCAAGGATGACGAGCGTCTCATTGGTGACGCTGCTAAGAACCAAGCCGCCCAGAACCCCGAGAACACGATCTTTGACGCGAAGCGTCTCATCGGTCGCAAGTGGGGCGAGGCTGATGTTAAGAAGGACGTCAAGCACTTCCCCTTCAAGCTCGTTGAGAAGAAGGGTAAGCCTGCCATCCAAGTGACGGTGCACGGCAAGCCAAAGGTGTTCACGCCTGAGGAAATCAGCGCTATGGTGCTTCAGAAGATGAAGGAGACCGCTGAGGCATACCTTGGCCACAAGGTCACGCACGCGGTCGTCACAGTGCCTGCGTACTTTAACGACGCTCAGCGTACTGCCACTAAGGACGCTGGTACGATTGCTGGTCTCGAGGTGCTCCGCATTGTGAACGAGCCCACCGCCGCCGCTATCGCGTACGGTCTGGACAAGAAGGAGGGCGAATCGCAGATTATCGTGTACGATTTGGGCGGTGGTACGTTTGATGTCTCGCTGCTTTCGATCGACGCTGGTGTATTTGAGGTGCTTGCCACTGCCGGTGACACCCATCTGGGTGGTGAGGACTTTGACAACCGTGTGTCGGAGTACCTGCTCAAGCAGTTCAAGAAGAAGGAAGACCTCGACGCCTCGAAGAACAAGCGCAGTGTCGGTAAGCTCAAGCGTGAGGTGGAGCGTGCTAAGCGTACGCTGTCCAGCCAGATGAGCACGCGTATTGAGATTGAGAGCTTCTTTGATGGCAAGGACTTCTCGGAGACCCTCACGCGTGCCAAGTTCGAGGAACTGAACATGGACCTTTTCCGCCGTACGCTCAAGCCCGTCGAGCAGGTGCTCAAGGACGCTGGCGTTAAAAAGGACGAGATTGACGATGTTGTGCTGGTTGGTGGCTCTACTCGTATCCCCAAGGTGCAGCAGATGCTCAAGGAGTTCTTCAACGGCAAAGAACCTTCTAAGGGTATCAACCCGGATGAGGCCGTCGCGTGGGGCGCCGCCGTCCAGGGTGGTGTGCTTTCTGGTGACGAATCGCTCGGTGGTGTGGTGCTGATCGATGTTAACCCTCTTACGCTCGGTATCGAGACCACGGGTGGTGTGATGACGAAGCTGATCCCACGCAACACGGTGGTGCCTACCAAAAAGAGCCAGATCTTCAGTACGGCCGCCGACAACCAAAACACTGTGTTGATCCAGGTGTTTGAGGGTGAGCGTTCGATGACGAAAGACAACAACTTACTCGGCAAGTTTGAACTCAACAACATTCCTCCGGCCCCGCGTGGCGTGCCCCAGATCGAAGTGACGTTCGAAGTGGATGCCAACGGTATCATGAAAGTCATGGCCGCCGACAAGGGAACGGGCCGCAGCGAATCGATCACGATCACAAATGACAAGGGTCGTCTTTCGAAGGAGGAGATCGATCGCATGGTGGCAGAGGCCGAGGAGTTCGCCGAGCAGGATGAGGCGATCCGCAAGCGTGTTGAGGCCGTGAACAACTACCAGAATTTCATTTCGATGCTCCGTACTCAGGTCACTGACAAAGAGGGCTTGGGTGGTAAGCTGGATTCCAATGACAAGGCTACGATCCAGCAGCACATCAAGGATGCCGAAAAGTGGATGGAGGAAAATGGCCAGGCTGCTGAGGCTCAGGACATTGAGGAGCATCTTCAGGAGCTTCAGGCTGCCATTTCTCCCATCACTGCTAAGGTGTACAATGCTGGTGGCGCTGGTGGCGCTGGCTCAGATGAGCCTCTTAACTACCACGATGAGCTCTAATAGTAGAATTGATAGCCTCGATTCCGTGGCTCTGTAGGTATGTATGATTGACATGTGAAATGTGGAGATCGGAAGGAACGTAAATTGGGCCAAATTAATCATCTGGTCTACAAATTATAGATGGGCATTATACGCGACACTTGCACTGCTTGGCGGCACAGAGGGCAGTCAGCCTTTTCCCTCAGCCATTCTTCTATACAAGACCAGCAAAAGACATGACCACATTCTGTGACAGCACTGCTCCCATTTTCGGGCTCACGACGGTCCATGCACAACGTACACCGTAGCACCTCATGCGCGATTGCTTCCATCTGCACAGTCTTCGTTCGAACAGCTGTCTGAGCCAATTCAAAAGCCTGCTTTTCTGACTCTGTCCGGATAGGACTAAGACCCAAACTCTCCGGTGATGCGGACACGTCCGGATCTGCGTACACAAGCGGCACATTAGTCGCATTAGACGATGAATCTTTGCGATGCGAGTCATTGTGTGGCGATACAATAGCACCGTCAATCTTGAGTGAAACTAGATTTACTCTTTCAGATTTTGCCGAGGCTGTAGCCGCGTTGGTATCATCAGACGATGCTAGCGCTGGAAAGTTGATGCGGCGAATCGTAAGTCCCAGCTTAATCAGTAGCTGGACTACCAGCAGCACGCCAAGTATTTCATAGGAAAGAGGCTGGGACGAGGGACGCCGAGTGCTGGCATAGACGTAATCTGACTTAACAAGTCGATGAGCTAGGGTATAATAAGGGCCGCTCAAGTAAAACATTGCAAGCTGTGCCGAAGACACATATGCGAACAAACCATTTGTGCCCGTAAGTGCATGTGAGCCAGGAAGCTTATCGGCAAGCCAATGCACGACATGCTCAACATGATTCCACAGCCTGGTGAGAAGAGATGGCCCGTGAACGAGAATTTCCATAGATTGTGCTTCACGCAGATGCTTGCGTGTAATGTGCATATCCATCCTTAAGATATACATGCGCGTAATACTATACATCCGCACAGTGACGAACGGTGCCATAATGTACAGCACGAGGAATAGTATGCGTCGTTTAGCGCTTACAATGCCACCCTTGCGTCGATCCCGCATTATGGCATTCACATACTCTTCTCCGAGTGACTGCGATCCACCCAAGGTACACAAGCACAAATAAGCCATACTCGCACCGAGTGTTAGCAAGTTGTCAAGCTTGTGAGTCAATCGTGCACCAAGAAACTCCACGGCCACATCCCTGACCTGTTCGCGAAAAAGTTCACCGTAGTAAGCATCTTTCTGATGCAACCGGACTATTTCAGCCTGCGCTGAGTTTGGAATTGTTAGTCGACTAGGTGTGCCCGCATGCGGCCCACTATGCTCTTGCATGAAGAGCCACTGTCTTGGCCGGCCGATATGGAACGGAATGATGGGGATGTCCGTGCGACCGCACATGTCACGTGCACACCACCTGAACAGGCTGAGTTGTCTCCTTGTAGGATTGATGCCTGCGGGTCACGTCTTCATCGTATGATGCCACGACACATGCATGATCACGCGGCACTGATATGGAGAAGTTACACAGCCACTCATCTAAACCATATTATTGGACGATACTGAGTGCTTTTATGTGTTACTTTCTAAATTAGATAAGTTTGCAGCTAATGATGGAGGGTTGTCGCGCATGGTTGGCTAGAATGGGTGAGCTATTATACTACTATCCTGCGGGTGCCACGTAGCATCAATACAGCGAAATTGTTGGTTTAAATTTTAGCATAGAGTCCACTCAAGCGTGTTGTGGCACGCACGGGCGGAAATATCCGACCGCAGTATGGCTGGCCCGAGGCCCGAGTGCCAGTTCAAATACTGGACGGGCCGCGCTTCACACTTCACCTCCCCCTCTACGCAATGTACGCTAAGACTCTCTCTGCTATTGCTGTTATCTCGGCCGCTGCTGTTGCTGCCCAGGATCCTCCTAAGGTGAACACGCCTAACTTTGTGGCGCAGTGCAAGCCCGTCAAGCTGACGTGGAAGGGTGGTGAGCCTCCTTACAGTCTGTACATTACTGCTCCCGGCAACGTTAAAGATGTGAAGGCTAGCCTTGGTAACCAGAAGGGCACCTCGATGAGCTGGAAGGTCTCTATTCCTGAGGGTGAGAAGTTCACGATCAACCTCTGTGACAAGTCGGGTCAGTGCAGCCCATCGGCTCCGGTCGGTCCCGTTGGTGGCGGTGACGACTCGTGTATGAAGGGCGGTGACGACAAGGGCTCCAAGTCCGGCGG
>ERZ782914.86-NODE-86-length-39339-cov-32.742389_pt1 | contig 39339 bp, 38 predicted proteins | sample MGYA00375948_ERZ782914 | MGnify/ENA primary metagenome ERZ782914 (study PRJEB29894, sample SAMN03576417) | human skin metagenome | biome: human skin; feature: left retroauricular crease; material: organic_material | host: Homo sapiens | place: Italy: Trento...
TCATATTCAGATTCCGCCCATGCATTGCCAAGAAACGCCGCCGCTTGCTCCTTGGTCATGGGTTTGTTCCCCAGCCACTCGAAAGGATGCGACATGAGCCACGAACCAACAATGTCGCGATTCTTTTTTGCGTCAGTAGTATTGTGAACATCGACACCAGAAGGATAATTCCCGTTTCCCCCACCGGATTCGCCGTTCTCACATCCGTCAATATTTTCATTACTTCCGAAAACTTCAGCAATACCGCGTCCCCATGCTACAGCGGCAACAACAGCAAGAACAATGGCAAAGACGATCCAGCTTTTGGGGTTGGCGAGAACCTTCCCAACCCTCTGTGCTTGTCGGGCAGCCTTTTTCAGCTTGTCCGTATTCTGCTGAACCTTGTTGACCTTCTCGACGGCATTGCTCTGTTGCTGCTGTTCAACCTCCTGCCCCACGTCAGTCACCTCTTTTTGTTGAACCGGGGATTTGGCCTAGTGGGAATGCCGCGCTGTTGCTTGAGCGGAGCTTTTCTCTTGGCCCTCTGAGGTTTTGCGGTACTGTTCTTTTGAGATTTGTCGATAATCGGTTTTTTCTGCTGCGGAGTGGGTGCGGGCTGTTCCCTTTTTACGCTCGGCTTCTCGTCCTTGACTCTCTGCGGTTTTTCGTTTTCAACCTTTTGCGGCTTCTTGTCTCGAACATGAGATTGATTGCTATCAGGTTGCGGTGTTTTCTTCCTCTGAGGAGCTTTTTCCGGAGGCTTTGTTTCTCGCTTCTCTGGCTGTGGAGCAGGTGGCATGGGGGTAGCGGTCGACTTCTGCGGTTCCTCTTTGTGGTCATTGTTGTGTGTATGTGGATGATCTGTCTGCCTTGGTTTTTCCTGCGATTGTTGTGTGGTGCTCTGCTGGCGTGAATTGTTTTGAGAACGCGGTTGTTGCTCTTCCGGTCGGGGATTGTTCCGTGTATTTTCCTGATAAGTATTCCACGACTCTCCACCGCCATTCTTGGTGTTGCTATCGTGCCTCTCCTCGTGATGACTGTCAGTACTTTCTTCATGTGGAATCTCGTTTTCTCGTGGTCCGGGTCCAATGGGTTTCCGTTGCGGAGCAGGAGGCATTTTCTCCTGTTTGCGGTTGTTGCTCTCAATAGGCGGTTCCTGCGGTTGTTCGCCGTCGTTTCCGGGAATTGCCCTTCTTCCTTCGATTTCTTCTTGCTGATAAGGCTCCGTGTATTCTGATCCGTATCCATCCGATTCTGTTCTCTCGCGTGAATCCGGGTCCCACTGACGTGTCGCCGCAGCTGCACCAGCAACACCCGCCATAGCTGCAACAGATGCCTTCTCTGCATCGGAAAGAATCTTTTGTGTCTGAGCAGAGGAAACAATCTCTCCATGACTGAACTCGGCAATACCGCGCCCAACAACACTGGAGGCCGCAGCCGCACCGGCCATAGCCCGCTTGGCATCAGTGAGATTCCTCTGAGCTTCCACGATATTGTTTCGAGCTGCCCACTTAGGATGCTCGGCATTGGAGACGACGGACAACGCAGCTCCATTGTTTCTCAAGGACGCAGCAACGTGACTTCCATCTGCCTTGGACGCCTTCTCGACTCGGGCACGATAAAGCCCCTGTCCCTTGATAATTTGATTGTCAATTCCGGGTGTAGACTTTATCTTGTCAATCTGACTTCGCTTCTGAGCAATCTTCTTGTCAAGAATGGAAACGGCGTTCGCATCGCCTTGAGCATTGGCCATTGTTCTGTTCATCTTGAGCCGCTGCATGGAATTGACAAGTTCCTGCATCTTGGCATATTCGGGGAACGATCCTCTCAACGCTTCGACGGCACCATTCTCGTGTGCCCTCAGTGTCATTTCCCGATCAACGGCAGACTTGATCTTAGGATTGTTGGCATAGAACTTTTCCGCGTTTCGTTCAGCAATCTCATTGGATGCCACGGCCTGATCAAAACGTCCTTGAGCCTCTTGAGCATGTTCCTTGGCTTCGCTGAACTTCTTGTCGTAATCCGATTCGAATTTGTCCAACTGACTCCGGTTTGATGTGTTCATGGTTTCTGAGGCCGTCGCGAACGCATTACCGACATCACCGGCAGAACTCAAATGCTTGCGCATCTCAGCTCCCATGGCGGAACGCCTTTGCCGCTTGGATTGCTGCATTGCGCTCTTCTTGGCATTCTTGATCGCGCTCTTACGGTCCTTGGCTTCCGCCTTGCTCATGCCCTTGCGTTTGGGGTTGGCTGCAACAGCGTTCGCTTTGGCCAGCTTACGGCCCTTGTGTCCCGCAACAGCCCCCGCCGCGACGACTCCTGCTCCGCCCTTGGCAACACCTCCAGTAAATTGTTTTGCTTGAAGTCCCTTTTGACGCAGTTTGTCTCCCATCGCGCCGGACAGTCGTTCTCCGCCTAGGTTGATTTGCCCTAGCAAATTGAGAATTTCCTTGCGGTATACTATAAGTGCGAGAGTGAGAATAACGACGAAGAGGAACGAGACAATAATGTTACCGGCGTTTCCCAGAACACCCGCGTACAAACTGATGGATACGAGCAGGAACAGTGCAGAAATAAGATACTTCAAAAGATTGGATATACAGGTCTCTCCCCATCCCAACATAATTTTCTTGCCGCGCCCCGGATAAACACCAACAAGCAGGAACAGCGGGGCAAACGCAATGACGACAACGCTGATCAAATAGAACATAAGCGCTGCAAGTGATGTGACGATGATAAGAAACCCGCCAAAACCTGCTGTCAACATTGCGAGGAGGCCCTGCATGTGCTTTCCGCCTACACTCGACCAATGTTCCCACATGCCATCATCGGAAGCCACTGTAAGAATGAGTTTGTACCACCGTTGGTCGCCGCCAGTTCCGCCCTTGTCGGGAGTGGGACCATTAGGACCTTTTATTCCGGGTTGCGCATCGGCTTTGGTTTGCAAGTAGAGCTGATACGCGGCGAGGTTGCACACCTTGTTGGAGTTCTTGTCGAGAACAAGGTTTCCTCCCGAGTCCTCACGACTGTATGGTTTCACGGAACTCAAATTGGTACAAAAATCTTCCTTCTTGTACCCAGCCTTTTTGATGGCATTGGACACGGCTTCGCTGTCCGCATCGAGATCATCGAAAGACTGACCAAAATTACCTTGAGAATAGGGTTCCAGAACAAAAGCCTTCCAGATGGAACATCCCAAAGAGTTGATGGACATTGATGCCTTGTCGTCCAAACTTCCGTCGGCAATGGAGGCGCAAATGGAACTGGACGAATCCGCATTGGTGAGATCGCTGGCTCCGGGTGACGTGTCAAAGCAGTTGACTCCATTGAATGATCCCACAACACAACTGACAAGAGAGTTAGATGCGGCCATAGGTGCCTTTGCCAACATTTGCGGGCTGAACAGGAACATGAGACCTATCGTCATGCATCCAAGTATCCACAGAGTTGATCCCAACGCCGTTCTAATTTGGTGATGTATGATTCCTTGCCTGATGACAACAAAAGCGGATATGGCAACGACAAGGATAATGAGCGGAAGGTACAATCCAGCCGTCAAGGCTCCGACGATTCCTCCGCCCCTTCCGTCGGTGACAACACCTCCAGATTTGCCGCCGATAACCGAAAGAATGTCTATACATCCACCTTGACCGGACTCTCGACAAATGAAGCTGGGGTCAAATGATTTTGTGGCAACAAATGTGGTGAACGCTGTAAGAGTGTTGGCCACCCGAAGATAGAAGTCCCCGATATGCACCATGGCGTTATCCATAGTACATTTTTGCATGGAGCGTTCACTCTTGAGTTTGTCAATGTTTTTGCTCCATTGGGGCTGCCCTTTACCGCGATCCTCTCCCACATCCCGAACAAATGTGTGGTCCCCTTTGCCCTCTCCCTCGTAGTTGACGAAGTGAGCCGATCCACCGAACGATTCCTGCAACGTCCACACCCTGTTGGGGGCATCGGGGAGGGGGATCATGGTAAATGTTTTCCAGTTGTACGGTCCAAAACCGGCGCCGAGTTCGTCTTTGTTCAGGCAGATCACTCCGTCCGCCTTGGCCGAAGGTGCGACAGCAGCGAACATGGCAGCACACAAGGCTATAATAAGCAATGAGGCAGCCACAATAGCACTGGTTGTTTTCTTGCGCACTGCCATGTGATTATCCTTTCAGCCTCGCAGCAATGAAGCTATCTGAGACATTTTCGAATTCTTTGTTGTCTCGTATGTTCTCTATAAACGACATTCATTTCAAGTCTTCTCGGCTGCCGAACGAAATGGCGCTTACGTGATTGTCGTAATCTTGACAATCTTTTCCAAACATGCTCATCATGAGGTTGGAACTGGAATCGTGTACCTCGGCATCCAGAACCTTGTACTTCTTGCGCGGGTTGTAGTGTCCCTTGACCAATACTGGGTCTTTACCACCCTCGGAAACATATACCACCGACGAATTGTTGCCTGTGCGTCGTTTGGTGTCGTATGTGATGACAATATATGGCATGGCATGGTCCTTTTTGATGCCTTGCCAATTCGCTACCTCGCGGTGGGTACAAATTCCCGTCCACGTTTTTGATTCGTCTTTCTTGCCAACGCCATCTGTGTACTGTTCCACAAAGGAGTATGCAGCGTGGGGGGTGAGGGAACCTCTGGAATCAATGTTTTTTGCCGCAATTTCACTGGAATGTTGTGCACGGGAGGAGAGTGAATCCTTGAGGTATCCGTTTTTTGCGGTGTCGATGGCCAGCCCCATGCATAGACACAGAAAGAGCATACCAATGATACCAGCGGCGAGTGTAGCGCTTGCTCTGTCGTTTCTCATACGGAACTCCTTGGCACTAGTTGAATCCCCGTCATGTTCACCTCAGATTCACTGGTCCCCACGGTCGTGTTACGGGTGCCAGCCAAGCCTTTCTCGGTCTTGACGAAGCCCAGTGGAGAGCCGGGAACGTGACCGAACTTCCATTTGACGATGCACTGGGTTTTCACGCCGACGCCATCTGTTTTCGTGGGGGTGCATTTAAGGGACTCGATCTCGACGTTCACCAATCCGGCACTTTTGGCATACGATTGCATGGCGTGACATTCCGATACCGTGGAGGCCGAGGAATATGCCTTCTTGGTGCGCTCGTTGGTGGCCAGTCCTTCACACGCTTTTTTGGGGCGTGATCCGTATTTCACTTCGATGGGGGTTCCGTTGAGGGATGTGCCATTTCCTCCCATGATGGCTACGGTGCGGGCGGCGTCACGTGCGGCTGATTGAATTTGTGCTCTGTTGGAGAAATACACACTCACGTCAATCATGGTGAACAGAATGCCTACGATGAGGGGAATGAGGAGGACCAAGGACACAAGTTCGGAGTCACCACGATCCTTGCTATCTTTCATCACACGAACCTTTCCAGTTGGCTGATCCGATCTCGCAACTTTTCGATTTCTTGAATGTAATTGGCGCATTGAGAGCATTCGTATACGGTTGACGGATGGCCCCAGCCGTTGTTTGCCACGTCGATGATGGAGATGTAGAATCGGCGGCGAGAATCCAGACCGAGATGAGAGTCCCCGCTGCTGGCTGGCCCGAGGTTGAAGATGACCATGCGCAAATAATCACTGGTGGACAGACACAATCTGCTGGCCCTCCACCTCACTGTTTCGGCCTCCGCCATTGACATTCGACCTGAGAGACGGTTCCCGCGTTTCCCGTGTTCGGCGGCGAGGGCTTCAAGATCGTGTTTCACGGCGTACAGTTGTCGGTTGTACAGGGCCAGCTCTTCTTCATCGTCCGTCTCCTCCGTCATGTATATCAATGCTTCACGTTTTTTCTCTAAATCTTTCTTGTGGGATTCAATGTCATCCAGCCGTTCCAGTTCTGAGACGGCGGTGAGTTTCCATTGTTCAATATCTACTGTCGCCATGGCTTGATCGCGCACGTATTGAGACATGGACACAGAATCGCCCGCAGCTTTGATGGCTCGAATCTCGCCTTCCAGCCACGCCCTTTCCCCCGAGGTCACCGAGACAGCAACCTTCTGGTCCAATGGCGCACCCGACTTCCTTCTGCGCGTCTGTCTGGGCTGCCACTCCTTGAACACGCTGATGAGTTCTGGACGCCCCATTTCTTCGAGGACTTTGAGTTTTTCCTCTATGGTCAGCGATTCAGCACCTACGGCATAGGGATTCTTCATCGACATGTTGCAAGCCCTTCCGTGAGAACCTTCTTGTCGGCGCTGGATACTTTGACGCCATACGTGGTTGCGGTGTGAATCCAGATACGGGAGTATTCGCAAGTGTAGGACTTTTGGGGCATGTATTCCGATGGACCCTTGTCACCCTTGGACCTGTTGGATTCTGCGGAGACGGCGAGGAGCTGGTTGGTGTCGTTGGCGAATTTCTGCTTCTTCTGTGGTGACCATGCTTGACCGCCGTGAGATGCTGCATAACCGAGGGGGATCACGTGGTCTATGTCGAGGTCGCGTGAGTTGTCGAATTCCTTGCCATCGTAGGAACTGACCCAGTGACCGGACTGAATCTTGCAGGAGCGTTTGTCGGACTTCACATTTTCACCGTCGCGAATGAGGACACGTTGGCGAGTGTTGCACGGTTCACCAATCCAATGCCTCCACTGCTTTCGATTGTATTTGACATTCTTGGTTTCGGCGGTGGGAAGGGCTTTGAGCTGGGCTTCATAGTTGACATTGGGTGGGGCGAGTCGTTTTCCGTTCTGCTGGACTTGCTTCTTTTTCCCGGTGCATGTCCATTTCCCGTTGTTGTCAAGGCAGGAGTTGTATTTGTCGTCGGCCTTGTGTGAGAGTGCGAAGATGTAGTCCGAGGCGTCATCGAAGGAGTGGATGTTGTTGACCCGGGCAAAACCCACCACGAATCCAGCAACAATGAGCAGGACAATGACCGTGGCTACATTGTCCTTCCATGAGTTCTTCTTCTTCGGCATCTTCGTCAACCTTTCTCAACTTCGACAAATATCACAACTGTTCCGGAACTTCCTCAATGTTACGACAATGTTTCAAGCTTTGTCCAAGGTTCGTCAATGTTGCACAAACTTTCGTAAGACTTGGCGAACATGAGAAAATTTTCCGAATCCTTCCCGAAAATTTGCGTCATTTTATGGGATCACCGACGTCTGAGGAAAAGTTGAAGCCACTTGTCGACAGCATGGTGAGATTGGTGACCTGCTGATGTGCCTTGTCGCGAGCATAATCACCGGGCAACGACTCCAGAAACAAATCAGCTTGGTCGCCTATGGTCCAGTTGACGTTGATGCCCAGATCGAGATAATGCTGCTTGACGAGAGAGCAATTGGACTTGAGATGATCCTCCGTGTCACCCTCCACAACGATTCGATATGTCCCCTCAACCCATGGAGTTCGGTCGTCATTCAGCATCTCTTCCAACTTCTGCATGTCCAACACCGCTTCCTGAGCCTCCGATGCAACAAGACCCAACGAATTCTCAGTGGTGTTTCCCTCGGCCATGTTCTCAAACTGGTCGCGTGTCTCCTCCTTCTTCTTCTCCAACTGCTTCTTCATCTTCTTGCTCGGACTCAACCTGAAACGCGAATAACATGTGAACGGAAGCCCAATGTATGTCAGAAAATAGATGAAAGGAATCGAGTAGGGGTATTCCATCTCCTTTGGGAAACGCGACATGGTGAGAGTGGCCCGGTACCCTTCAAGTTCGGTGTCCCCATAAATCTGGTTGAATTCGAGATAGCGCAACCGATTGTAGATTGCCGACCCCAACTCCAGTTCCAAATCCCCCGGCCCCAACCTGTTATCGTGGTCAACATCGAGATAGGGAGCAGGCATGGCAGGGTAGAACTGACGCTTCACGAACAACAGAATTTCCTCGGCAGTGCACCTTTTCGCCTCCAAGTGGCCATGAGACAGAATACGAAAAATCTCCTCCTCCTTGGACCGCGCCCTCTCCTCCTCGCGCGCCGAAACATTGGAGTCCGGAGTGAGGGTGAACCGGGAAAAAGCCTTGCGCAGCTCACGTTTCACGCCATCAAATCCCTGCTCAATGGCTCCTGCAACGTCAAAATCCACCGCGCCACGAGAACCCAGCTTGACACCCAGATACACCACCTTCTTCATGTACTCCTCGGTGGCCAAGTAGTTGTACATCTGAGCCAAATATTCATCAAACCCCGGACCACGATTCCAGCTCTCGCTCACCTCGCGGACCTGAGCCTCCCATGCGTCGATGTCTACCGGAATGGACGTGGTGATGATCTGACAGTCCAACGGTTCAGTACGGTCCCCCATGAGGTTGGTGAGCGCATTGGTGAGTTGAGCGGCCAGTTGCACCTTGGAATCATTGGACAGAAAATCGTACACGGAATTGGCAACACGATAATAGGCAAATTGGTCACGCTTGGAATACACGATGTTGTCAGAAACAGCCTGCATTGACAGATTGAGCTTCCGGGGCTTCTTGTCACTCATGCATTCTCCTATGTGTTGCGGTCAATTTGTCAATATCGTAACAAAATGAAATGGCCCGACCGAAAAAGCCGGGCCACGAACTAGACAAAAATTACGGTCACCGAATCAATGTGGACGGATTGACGACACCGAGTTCTTTGTTAGTATGCCTGGAGTTTCCTCCGTCGCCTGTAACCTTCTTGGAACCGCTGCCTGCCAACTTGGAGAATGCACCGTCTCCGCCAAATAGAGCGCCGCCGCCGAAGATCAACAGACCCACCAGAGCGGAAATACCAATGAATCCAAAAAGCTTGGTCCACTCCTTAGTTTTGACGAACTTAATCGCAAAAGCAGCCACCGCCATCAAGAACAGCGGTCCAATCCACTTACTTCTAACGTCATCCCAGATACCGGAGATACCAGCGGAGCTTGCCGCCGGTATAACCACTGTGTTCAGAAAATTAGTCATGACCAATCACCTCGAAGCTCTCTTTCTGTGTTGTTTGGAAGTACCTCCGTGGACGCAATATCGTTTGCGCCCACATATTCTCTAAAACTTCTCACTTTTCGGCCTTGAAAAAGTACTTGAAACCAAAATCCTTGACGAGATACTTGCCGTTGTCCTGCTTTTCCAGAATCATGAAGTACTTGGAATCATACTCTGCATCCTCATTAGGCTCCTCCCATTTCACGGACACATCAACCATGGGGGATGGATTGCTTTCCGTGGGGGCATATGCAGTGTATTTGATATCTCCGACTTTGTATCGGCCGCCCAATCCATTGAGAGAACGCATACTCGCCGTCGGAGTCATGTATGGGACCAACTTTTCATGATCATCCGGAGTGGCTTGAGCGAACTCGTTGATGAAACCTTCGACAACGGGCTTGATTGCATCATGTAGATCACTGTCCTCTCCTTCTGCTTCCGGGGCGTCGGGAACATCACCTTGCTGAGCAATACTTGGCGGAGCGGCAACGGTGGGAGACCCCGGAACAATGGAAAGCGATTGAGTTTTCTTGTCGAAGTACACATTGACCCAGAAAAAGTCCTGATGGTATTTGTCCTTGTTGTCTGCCACGACTGCGCCCACGAGGAATCGACCCGAGTACTTGGCTGGTGTGTCTACTTGGTATACGGTTGGCCCGGAAACAACCTTTTGCCTCATCTTGTCGTTGGTGGCGATGGAATTACTGTACGAATTTTCCGAATTTCCGTTGTAATAGTAATTCAACAATTTCTCATCGTTGTCGTTACCGCTCACCGTGAGATAAGCTCGAATGAAGTCGGTGGCGAACCCCTTGCCACGCTCCACGGGGAAACCAGTATTGCCAGTTGTTTGTTCGGCAATCCGTTCCACGTCATCTTCCGAAAGACTGGGCGGCGGGAAGGCAGCGTTCTTGACTCCAAGGGCAACGATAATGACCAGCAGCCCAATGACGCTGTATTGAATGATTGCTGCCCGTTTGCGAATGTTCTTGCGATGGTCGAATTCGCTCACCTTGGCTTTGCGCCCGAAAGGCTTGATTTTGGCGTTCTTCTTGTCTACGAAGGTGTCCTCGGTTTCTTGCGGATCGGAAGGTTGCGGTTCGGGCTTCCTTTCGTGCTGATCCTCCATTGCCTCCAAATGTTCGTATGCGACCACAGGATCGGTGTCAGAAGTTTCAGGGGCCTCTGGAGTGGAGGGGGTTTCTTCTTCTTCCGGCTCTTCCTCCGCAGGTTCGTCCCACGTGAAGTCTTCCTCGATGTCGTCAATCACCGGAAGCTCGTTGTCATCGGGTTGCTGCGGTGATGATCCAATAGGTCTAATCGGCAATGGCATAGTCGGTCCTCTTCGAACAAATATCAGGAGAAAAAGTTGCTGCTCCCAGACTGAATAGCGTTGTCGTCGTCAAACAGATCAAAATCGGGAAGTTCAATGTCCGACTCTTCTTCCTCCTGCGATTGGTTGACGACATGGGAGGGCTTGCTTTTGTGCTTCGTGGGTTTGTAATAGTCTTTGAGTACGTCCGCGTGGGGTATCATGGTGACACATCGGGCAACATTGACGGCGTTTTGAGCATATTGCGGATCGGAACATGTCTTGGTGAGATACATGGCCGTGGTACGATAGTCGTTGTTGGCATCTGGACTGGACAGTTTCATGAATTTTTCGGGTTCAACAATATAGCGGTCCTCAATTCTTGTTTGTACGAATTGGTTGCGATTCTCCGAGAAATTGATGGTGAGGAAGAAACTCTTTTTCTTGCGTGTCGAGGAATATATTTCTTTCTTCGTTTTCCCAATGATGTCACTCATGATTTCAGCGGACTTTTCCGTGGCACCGGCGTGGACGATGAAATTGGAGCAGGTGTCGAGCATGGACCGGAGATAGGCGTCAGAACCGGCAGCGACAATTTGGTTGAGGGATTGGAGCGCGAGGGTGATGGCCATGTGCGATTCGCGGGCTTTCTCCAGCAGTCCCTTGACGGTATCGGGGGGCAGTGTTTGGAACTCGTCAATGTAAATGTTGAGGTCATTCTTGAGTCCGGCTTCACGTCGCTGCGCTGAGAGGCGAGAAAAGTCGTTCATGATGATGGCACCGATGTTTTTGGCGGTTTGTGGTTCAGCGTCGGAGTTGAGGGAGAACAGGACGACGGCTCCGGGTTCCAGCGTTACTTCTGAGAGAGAGATGTTTCTGCCGTCTTCACTGGGTTTCATCCACAAACCGTATTCACTGGCCGCAATGGTTCTCAACTGCCCTGCCAAGTGAGAAATTTGTGGTGCGATGGCGTTGCGTTTCTTGGATATTTCGTCCAACAGTTCTCTGGCAGCCTGAGCGACACGTGGAGTGTTTTCACATGCTTTCGCCAGAGCCTCCATGACGTGTGGTTCGAGGGCGCGATAGAGCTGGTAGATTCCTCCGGCGTTCCAGTCGATGAGATCTACGGGATGAGCTTCACACATTCCGGCTGCGCACAGGAGGGGACCGGGATCTGTACGCGCGGTTTCGATGCATTGTTTGACCAAGGCGTTCTTTTCGTCGGCAGAGAGGATACGTCCTGCTTTTCGTTCTTCCTCTTTGAGCCGACCAATGTAAATGTGTTGTGCGCGTTTCTTGATCCAGTCGCGATGGTTGTCGGCCCATTGTTGCATGAAGGTGGCTACTTCCGTGCGGTGGGCAAAGGTTACAATGTCGTCAATCGGTTCGTTTTTGGGCTGCCCTGACACTGTGGTGAGTGTGCGATATCCGGGTTTGCGCAATGATGGATGGTCCCTGTCTGCGCATTCCAACATGGCAAAGACGACCTGGAGCAACTGATTCATGACGGTCTTGTACACATCGGCGGCAGCATCGTATTGTCGCATACCGAGGATCATGTCTGCCTTGGCGCTGGAGTTACCTTCCGACAGCGCATCATAGTAGGCTTGACCGGGGCTGTTGGGAATGTCGTAGTTCTTGCTGTTGCTGAAATGGTAGAAGGTGCGTCCGTTCTCATGTGCCCACGTCGCCATTTTTGCTGCGAACTCCGGTGCTCCCTTCATGTCAATGGCGCATACCGGAACACCACATTCAATGTCTCTGTGGATGAGTGACATGAGGGTGACGGTTTTTCCCGATCCCGAATTGCCGGTGATGAGAGTGTGTTTGTTTGCCTCATTCTGGTAACGCGACACAATGGAATATTTGCCCTCTTCATTGAGTCCCAGCGGAGAGCGTTCATCGGAGACATATTGACCTGTTTGCAGACCCTTGACAAGCTTTTTCTTGGTGAGCAGTTCCAGTGGTGTCCGGCGAAAGGTGAAATGATACATCCAGTCCCCTTTGAGTTCGGTACGATAGGCACTGGTCTTCATTTCCCGTGATTCAATGGTGATGATAACAATTCCCACTATGGTACCGACAACAACCCACACAGCTATGGCAGGCTTCCACCACTGGGACATTGTGAAAAGGTGCCAGTCGGGGAACAGCAGGGCAGTCACCGCATCAATGACCACACACACCGCAACAATGACCCGTGGACGCAACCTCACATAACGCATCAGGGAATAGAGAATCAACCCCAAGACAATGGATGGAGAAAAAAGAACACAGAAAACGGCGACAAGGAATTTCCACAATCCTCCGCCGTCGCTCTTGCTGTCGTCATCGTCGTCGTACTGGTATTCATCAGACATTTGTTCACCGCCTCATACAGCGAACAAATATCAACAACTTCCTCAACTTCGACAAATGGACGAACTTTTCACAATTCTTCAAACATTGCGAAAAACTTGCCCAAACTTCGACAACATGACGAAAGGTTTCACCAAAGTTCGCCAAGTTCGTCAAGTTGTCGCATGAAGGAATGAAGCGAAGATACCGAAAGTTCTACAATTTTCTCCATATTGCACAAACTTTCCACAGTACTTAAATTCAGCCCGGTAAGCAGATTGATCATGGCCCGACTACGCAGTTCGTCACTATCGGGACTATTGAATCGGAGTTCCACATAGTCGTAAACAATGTCCATGTGTTCATAACCACCCACATGAACCGCAAAACCACAAAGGATCGTGCACAGTTCCTTGATACGCTCTGTACTATCGTGGTCGTTGAGAAGGTCGATAACATGATTCAGCGAAAGATTCTTCACCGAGTCGTACCCGTCAGCCAATGAACAAATGAAGTGATTAGCTCTGTCAATCTCTTTCATGTCTCTTATGATAGACGATGTGTGATTGTCGGTCAAAGAATCTGAGACAATGTAAGATTACTGATTTTTGCGGGAGTGACATTTGTGCTTTTTGTATCGACGGTGCTCTAGGCCAAATTCCAGTTCATTGACGACACTAACCGCATCAATATAGTAGGATGAATGTTTTCCGTACCGATGAGCAATGTCTTGCAAGCGGTATTCAAAATCGGTTTCTGTTCCGTCTGGTAGTGTCGTCATGTCAGCCAAATTGAGAATGAACAGCTCACGAGACTGGTACGGTGCGTTGGGAGTTCCATGCCAATAGACTTCTTGCCAATATTTGTATTTCAGGCGACGTAAATGTTCACCACGTTGCACGAGTATTCAGGTTATCTCGCACCGGCTTTGCAGCCGCTCAGGCCCTTTCGAGCCATTGACGCTTCATCGGCCGGTGCCAACCCACTCGAAAGTGAACTGGTCTTCCCCGCGCCTCCACGTCCCATCCCCGGCGAACTCCCGGTTCTGTCAATGTTGCTGACACCGGATTTCGGCACAGCCAATTTCGCCAGATTCGTTGCGGCATTGAGGTCCCTGTCCACGACAACACCGCAACGATGGCAGATGTATTCACGCTCGGACAAGGAGAGCTTGGATTTCACTTCTCCACATCTCGAACATGTTTTCGATGATGGGAACCACCTGTCAGCGACGATAGTGGTGCCGCCGCTCCATCGCGTCTTGTAGGTGATTCTCCGTCGAAGATCGGCAAACGACGCCTGCGCTATCGCACGATTCAGACCGCGCTTGTATGCGCCACCACGAGTCATCATAGCCCGAACGTTCAAGTCCTCAATGACGACGGTCGCATAATTCTTTGCCAAATCATGAGCAGCCTTCGCCGCAAAATCATGACGAATGTTCGCTATGGTATTATGATGCTTACGGACCTGATTGTTCGCTCGAATCCACCGATTCGAGGGCGTGGTTTTCGTCCTCTTGTCGGGGCCATGCTTACGCGACATTTTACGCTGAAGATGCCGAATTCGCGCTTCATTTTTCTTGACCGATTGCGGCAGTCCCCTACGCATAACCTCATCACCGTGAGGATTCGCCGCAACAATGACGTGATCCTTCACACCCATATCAACCCCGACAACAGAACCGGAATGTGCATGGGTTTCGGGAATGTGTTTCCGTTCATAAACGGTGAAAGAGACGTGCCAATAATTGAACCCACGCGAGATTGTTGCCCGAATGATTCTCGCTGTACCTTTGGCGATTTTACGTTGCAATCCGCGCGTATTTTCGTAAGTCTTTATAGTCCCTATTCGAGGTAATGTCACCGAGCGACGATCAGGATTGACACGAAGTGGCCCGGTTGTGAACGTACACGATTCGTGATATCCGCGCTTGTGGAACCGAGGAAATCCCACTCTTCTCTCCTTGCGCTTCCTGTTTCTGGAATCAAGCCAGTTCTTAATAGAGTTATAGGCCCGACATGCCGCGTCGTTACCAACCTCCTTCGACACTTCTGACCACCATGGAGCACACTCGCGCTTGGTGCGATTCCAGTAATTGATCATATCGTAGGCAGACAGCTTGAACGTGAACGGTGTCAATTCATCCTCGGGAACACCACGCTCTTTTTCTTCGATGCGAGTGCGAATGTTGTTACGCCACTGGGAAATGAGGTAATTGTAGACAAACCTCACCGCACCCGTGTGTTGACGCAGTTTCCGCTCTTGAATTGCAGTCGGTTTCAGTGCAAATTTGTAGGCCCGAACAATGACATCGGGATCATTCTTGTCCAGTTTCGGAGCGGCGGATTCAGTGGTCATTCGTAATCGCCACCCCAGTATGACCTCTGAGGAAAATTTGAGGCGCACACGAAGGAGGAGTCAGTAAGTGTGTTGTTTACCATGACCTACCTCCTTTGTTGCCCGATAATATCGGAGTACCGCGTGAAAATTGAAAATCCATACAGAGGGTAACGCATGTTGTAATTTTTTCTTTGCATCTTATCTCTAAATACTTCACGACGCGGCCTGATACGAAATCCTGTGTACTCCTTAAGATTCATACCACCTACTATAGACTACCCTAAAGTGAACATATCTTCGGACCTTTTGTGCATACTGAACTCGTAACGCCCCAGATGCAAGGCGGTAAGTCCAACCTGCCTACTGTGTTTGGCGCGATTAATGTTGAACGTTTCTTTCATTGTGTGGTTGTTTTTCTACGTGGTTGAGAAAGGTGTGAGCAAGGTCGCCCATCTTAGCCATGCGACGAATCTCTTCCATTTCCCAATCTTCGGCAATGCTTAGCCGCTTGTCATGGGATATGTTGTTGGTCAAATCAATAACAATCTCATGAGGAATGCAATATGGGTTTTCTTCGAGAGCTAAATCAATAACGCGGTCGTTAAAATCGAATTCAACAAAAACGTCAGGGTCGTCGTCATCGAAGTACTGCGGGTGATGTACCAACATCATTGCCACAAGACGGTCTCGATCCTCGTCTGCAAGATCGCCTTCATCAATAAGATCAATTGCTCCCCAGAGATCGCGCCGATTCACGATCCGATCAATATTGGGTTTTTCATCTTTCTTGGACATAGCAATCAATCCTTACGCAATCTCGGCACGTTTCTTCTTACTGACATTATTGTACGCGGTGTTGGCGATAACCGAAAAATTGAAGTCTGGATCAATTTCAGCAATCATGTCGACAACATCATCGTCAACCAATGTCGAACGGCTCTCATCCACGAACCCATCGTCCGGACCCCATACACACATATGAGCCACAAGGAGCTTCCTGACGTCCATGTTGACGTAGGAATAGTAAGCCATTGTCCACGCGGTTCTACGGTCACGCTTTTTGATGGCCATGTGAGCAACAGATTCGACAACACTCGCAGGGCAATTTTTGTTGTTGATAATTGCGTGGATCATCAAATCGTCGTCAAGATCAACCAAACCCTTTTCCCATGCATCACGCAAAACATCACCATTGACATTGACGACGTTCCGACTGGCATCATAGTAGGCAATGTCTCCGGCATCTATACTTGTCGCACGATCAATGTATCGCTTCAGGAACGCGCCATCACGGTTGTTCAGCGCTTCGAGAACAGATTCAGGGTCTACCATCAACCCACTGAACATGGCATCGGAGACAAAGCTCTCGTCAAGATCCGTGCGATTAGCAATGACATCACCAATGATAGGATTGCAGCATCCCATCTGACGAATGTGCCAAAAAGTGAGAAAGTTTGTGACAGGAGAATACAGTAAGCTGTCATCTTGAGTACGGATGTACACCTCGGCGCGAGCTTCTGTGGACTGGAGCATTTCATAATTGTAGCGCTCCGAATCAATAACGATGTTCCGCACCTCGTCGGAGCAACAACTGTCCAGCACCTCGCTACCCATCAACGTGGACAACTCGTCCAGCCGGTCCTCATGTTTCAGTGCTAGAACGATTTTCTCCATCATGTGAGGCGCACCGACCATGACCGGAATCGAGTCGCACGCCTTGTCATACTGCCCTTCGTTGTAGTATTGAAGGAACCGTTCGTCTTCCTTGCGTATTTTGTCCAACAGGTAATCATCCATCATGTCTTCCATGATAGAGCGCTCCTCATGTGTTGTCAACAAAATCGGTAAGTCGGTAGCGTCTCACAACGACACTACGCGCAAGGCGTCGAATGGCTTTGTACACGTCCTTGTTTCGCAGCACAACCTCCATGGATTGCATGTTGGCTGAATGAGCGAACAACTTGCCAGCGTCGGGAACGGAAGTGAGAATAGGGATATTGAGAGATGCCGTCTTGATCTTTTCGGCGGGCATATTTACGTCCCCTTTGGCCTTGTTGACGACAATACCGATCTTCTTCCTAGAAATGCCCATGCCCCCGTTCTCTTGGGGTTGGGTGACCTCCTGAATCCAGCGAGTCATGGAAAACACCGACTGAACTACCACGTCACAAACGAAGATGATCTGGTCCGCCATGGGGTAGGCCACTTTTTCCAACAGTGGGTCCAAATAGTTTACCGATGTGTCCATGATGATGTAGTCATACATTTTGCGAAGGTATCCCACGAGTTCCACGAAGAATTCAGGCGGGATGTCATCTGCGTTACGCGGCCTCTTAGGGGCAAGCATAAGATCACATCGCAACCGTGAAGATTCAATGACGGTTTCCTCCACCGTTTTCATGTTGATGTCTTTGGCGCGCAGGTTGAGCATTGTGGGGCTTGTGTTTCCGGTGAGGAACCCCAACTGACCATCTCGAATATCCAGATCGAGAATGAGAACCTTGAGCGCTCTGTCCTCCACGTTCTTCTTGACACTGGCTGTCGATGCATGAGCAAGGAACGATGCTAGAGACACTGCGATAGCGGACTTTCCCGATCCACCCTTACTGGAGGTCACCACGACAAGTTGTCCAAGATAGGGATTGTCCTCTTCGGCAAATTCGTTCTCGTCGTTGACAGCTACCGGGGCAGGTTCTTCCTTTTTTTGAATTTCCGGTTTTACGCCGTCGGAGAATACGTCGATAATGTCCTGCTGATCGGACACGCGAACAAAATCGGCAATGGCACCGTCGATGTCGGGGTGGGGATGCTTTGGGTTGACGAAATAGTAGTGTCCGTCGGGGAGCTTGTATTGAATGCGTTCCTTGATGGCCTCCACATATGTCGGACGATAGTTGAGGATGCACACAATACAGTGAGGGGCCATTGTGGCGACAAAATCTTCGAATGCCGTTTTTTGTCCCGTTGGATCAAAGAAGTTGTCCAGAATGAAGATGATATGCACCACGGGATCAATGGCACCGGATTCCAGCCCTTTCCACAGCTGGTTGATGTTCTCCACTGGCTCCTTAAACTCCAGATCGGGGCGCATTTTAGCCAGTGCATCGTTGACCTTTCGTGGACCAATGTAAAGTGCTTGTGGATTCATGTCTTCCTGCTCATTCGATGCCTTACGCTGCAAATAATATCATGGGTGATGATCATTTTACCACCACCGTTGCACGAGGACTGGCTTGAGTAGTCATGTTATCTCGCACCGGCTTTGCGGCCGCTCAGGCCCTTTCGAGCCATTGACGCTTCATCAGCCGGTGCCAACCCACCCGAAAGTGAGCTGGTCTTCCCCGCGCCTCCACGTCCCATCCCCGGCGAACTCCCGGTTCTGTCAATGTTGCTGACATCGAATTTCGGCGCAGCCAATTTCGCCAGATTCGTTGCAGCATTGAGGTCCCTGTCCACGACAACACCACAACGATGGCATATGTATTTACGCTCGGACAAGGAGAGCTTGGATTTCACTTCTCCACATTCCGAACATGTTTTCGATGATGGAAACCACCTATCAGCGACAATAGTGACCCCACCATTCCACCACGTTTTGTAGGTGATTCTCCGCCTGAGATCGGCAAACGATGCTTGCGCTATCGCACGATTTAGACCGCGTTTGTATGCGCCGCCACGAGCCATCATAGATCGAACGTTCAAGTCCTCAATAACGAAAGTCTCATAATTTTTCGCCAAGTCATGAGCAGCCTTCGCCGCAAAATCATGACGGACATTCGATATCGTATTGTAATACTTACGAACTTGATTGTTTGCTCTGATCCACCGATTTGAGGGCGCGGTTTTTGTCCTCTTGTCCGGCCCACGCTTACGCGACAGTTTGCGCTGAAGGTGTCGTATTCGCGCTTCATTCTTCTTGACCGATTGTGGCAGTCCCCTACGCATGACTTCATCACCGTGAGGATTCGCTGCGACGATGACATGATCCCCTACACCCATGTCGATCCCGACTACTGATCCCGGATTTCGGTGGGTTTCGGGGATGCGCTTCCTTTCGTACACAGTGAAGGAGACGTGCCAATAGTTGAACCCGCGAGAAATTGTTGCCTGAATGATTCTCGCCGTACCTTTGGCGACTTTACGTTGCAACCCACGCGTATTTTCGTAAGTCTTGACGGTCCCTATTCGAGGCAGTGTCACCGAGTGACGATCGGGGTTGACACGAAGCGGCCCGGTCGAGAAGGAACATGATTCGTGGCATCCGCGCTTGTGGAAACGGGGGAAGCCCACTTTTCTACCCTTGCGCTTCCCGCTCTTGGAATCAAGCCAGTTCTTCACGGAGTTGTAGGCACGTCCCGCCGCATCATTGCCAATCTCTTTCGACACTTCTGGCCACCACGGAGCACACTCACACTTGGTGCGATTCCAGTAATTGCGTATATCATAGGCGGACAACTTAAACGTGAACGGCGTCAATTCGTTCTCAGGAACGCCACGCTCTTTTTCTTCGGCGCGAGTGTGAATGTCGTCGCGCCACTGGGCAATGAGATAATTGTAAACAAACCTTGCTGCACCCGTATGCTGACGCAATTTCCGTTCTTGTTTTGCATTCGGTTTCAACGCAAATTTGTAGGCCCGAACAATGACATCGGGATCGTTCTTGCCCAGTTTCGGAGTGGCGGTTTCAGTAATCATTCGCCACTCCAGTAGACCTCCCGGAAAACTTGGGGGCACACACGGAGGAGAAAGGGTCAGTAAATGTGTCGTTCACGATGACCCACCTCCTTCGCTGTTGCCTGTGTACTCCACAATATCAGAGTACCGTGTGAGGGTCAAAAATCTGTGCAGAGAGGGAACGCATGTCGTAGCGCCACCACACGCGGTCTGATACGAAACCCTGCCCACTCCTTGAGATTTATACCACCCACTCAATTTGGCCAGTGTCAACTCAGCCGTTCTCGTTTTCATCGGGATTGGGAGATTCCTTGGAGGAGCCACCACAATTCACTTTGGCGTTACCGTGTGAACAGTTCTTAGGAGTGCTCACAGGCTTACCGAACTTGTCACGCTTGAGAGGCGTGAACGTGTAATCGGTCCCCTTGCCCAAATCCTTCGTCTCGTTGTCATACTTGAACATTCCATTGTACTGAGCAAGCTGGGGAGGATTGTACTCGTTCTGTCGTGGCGAGAGTACAAGCTTCACATCGCCACCGGAATTCTTCATGATGTTGGCGAGTTTGGCTGCTTCAGCGGGGGGCATACCAACAACGTACTGAGTTGTCTGGCCTTCGTGTGCCTCCTCGGACTCTGCGGCTTCACTGGACGATGCGGAGTCCATGGAAACGGTGGTGTCCAGAGCAAGCATGTTGACGAACGGATAGAATGTTCCAGAGTTGTTGGAAACCATCATGTCGAAGTAGGTTCCGCGCTGAATACGACCACCTACGGCGTTGTCTGCGTTGACTCCGAACGATGTCACCACCCACGAATCAGGTACACCCACTGAAACATCTTCGAAAGGTCCCGCATTGGAATCAGTAAGAATGTCCCCAGATTTCAGAGGGTACTTCGTGAACATGTATCCATCCTGTATCTCGGAAATGCCCAATGCAGATTTCGGGGCCGTTCCTGCACTGGTGGTGACGGGTTCCAGCATGTCTGCATTGACCTGTGTACGGGTGGGAACGTCCTCCTTCAACACATAATAGGTCTCTGTCTGATAAACGTTTTTCAGTAGCATGAGTGATCCGACGAAAACGGCGACAACAAGGACAACAATGAGTCCGTACACCATTTTGTTGTTTCGTTTTTTACTGCTTGCCATCATTGACCTTTCTGTGACTGCTGGGAATATCGCCGCTGGTTGTTTTTTCTTTTGAGGACGTCAAGCGGGTTGGAGGAGAACACGTCGGCCCAGTCTTTCTTCCACTGCGATACCTTCATGGTTGAATATCGGCCTTGGAAGTCTTGCATGAGACATTCGCCAACCTCCATGTCAACGATGATGTCTTCAAACCCCTCATCGCTTGGCAGGTTCATGGACTCGATGATCTTGGCTGCCTCGTCGCGATCGGAGCGGAAGGCGAACCGGGTGGATATGGTGTTTTTGATATCGAGAAGTTCCAAGTCTGCCATGGCCTGTGAGATGAGGATGAGCGACAAATACTTCGACCGTCCCAACTTTGCCATGCTTCTCACGACCTCGGCACCGGCTGAATTGCCTACCACCGCGTGTGCCTCGTCAATGATCACGGTTTTGGGATTGCCGGAAGTGTTGTCCTCCATGATGCGCCGGAGAAAGTCGGTGAGGAGGAACATGATGCCAGAGGCGAGTTTTTCCTTGTTCTTCATCTCGGAAGGTCTGGTTCCTGATTGCGGCAATTGAAGCCCAACAAGGGTGAATACGGTCAGTCCTTCGTTGATCTTGATGGGTTCGCGGCGTGAGGTCCCCGGAGCGAAGCACAATTTGGCGAAGGGAAGTTCGCGCAGCAGGTCGAGGTGTGTGCCGAGATTGCGAGCCTCTGGTTTTTCCGACGATCTCAGCATGTCCACCACTTTTTGCAGTGACGGGTTGCGATCTCGTGCCGTGTCCTTGATGATGGGAGCCAGTGCGGTCAGCTCATCCCCCGAAAGACCTCCAGTGAAGATGTCAATGACTTGGATTGCCAGATCAACTTTGTCGGAGAATTCGCTTGCCATGTAGAAGGGGTCGAGAATACCGGGTTTGCCGCGTGCTAGGTCGAGATAACGGAATTTGCCGATTTGGTCCTCGATGCCCTTGAGACCGATGAAGTCGCCTTTGGGATCGAGAATGACGGTGGTTTTCCCGAGAATGGTGTTGATTCCGGCAAGGGTGAGTCCAAGGTTCGTCTTTCCTGATCCGGGGGCACCTGTGATGAGCGCACCGGGTGGGAAGTTGTTGATGATGGGGGTGTGTGAATCCCAGAACACGGGTTGGGGGCATCCGTTCGTTGTCGCCCCGAGAAAAATGCTGGCTCCGGGTCGTATGTCCTGTTTGATCAATGTTGTCTCTCCTTGATGTCGGCCAGCATGGTGAGTTCTCTGCGCCGGGATATCCACACTTCGTGCATGACCGTGTAGATTTTGTTCCCCATGTCCTTCGTGTCGGCGTACAGATCGGCCCATGCTTTGGGTTCCAGCGAGTACCGAATCATGGTGGTGATGAATTGGAGGAGGGTTTTACCGGCGAATATAGGTTTGGTGGCGTAGTGCCCAACGACAAAAGGAGGTCCGAGAATGAGCAGGGCGGTGAAGACGTTGAGACCCATGCCGGAGAAGAGCAGCATGGGGGTACTGTAGAGGGCAAGGAGAGCGATTGTCCATCCGGCTTTTTTCAGTGATTTGGGTTTGCGGAATCTCAGGTCCCCCAGCGAGTACAGCATGAGTTCGCGAGAAAAGAATTCCGTCATGTTGACAACTTTGATGGTGTTCACGACTCTCCTTCCACCTCAATGTCGAACACGTATCGGTCGGTGAATTTCATGTCGCCACCCGTGAACAACACTCCCCCGGTGATGATGGAGTTGTTGTCGTCCTTCCACAGTATTCCGCAATCGGTTCCCCCGTCGAGTATGGCTTTGACGGTGGGCGCAAAATTGGGGGCATCGAAAGTACGTCGGGAAATGTTGTGGACCGTGACTCGAACTGAACACGTGGCAAACAATGGAGTGTTGGCTTGTTGAATCTCCGAAATTGTCTGTCGTTTCTTGCATCTCTCAACAGTTTTCCGAAATTTCTTCAACATTGAGCAATATTCGGCCATTTTTTCGGAATTTGTGACAGCTTCCTCAAAAAGTTTCTCAAGACTTCGTGCACTGTCGAAAAATTGCGGAAGAATACTGGAAATTTCTGGAATTTGACGAACTTTGCCGAATTGTTGCTCAATGTTTCTTGTCCACACAGGTTCAGAGTAGGTACGTATCCATGAAGCCCGTGAAGCAGCAGACAGCGCGGACATGTGGGAATTGGCGTTGATGATCCTGCTCGGTGGAATCTCGAAATGCGTCGTGAGTATCATAGGTTCTTGATGTTGTTGACCATACGACGACACAGGAGTACACCGGCAGCATAAAGCAGAACGACAACGGCAAGAAGAATCCATGAGAGCATACCGTGGAACCAGAATTGTGTGGCGTTCTCATCCATGAACAAGGTGGCAATGAACGTCAAGGGCAACACGATACTGGACACGATGATGGCACCCTGCGAACTTCTGACAGCTTGAGCAAGTTCATCGGCAACCTTTCGTCTAGCTTCCAGAACTTTTTGAATGACCGTGATCTGATTCTCCAAGTTCGATCCATTTGCAGACGCCTGAATCATACATGCACACAGAAACTTGAGATCGCGGGAAGACGTTCGGGCAGACAATTCCTCCAGAGATTCGGCAAAAGAGGCATTGACCAGAATCTTCTCCTTGACGATGCTCAGTTCCTCATACAGCGGCGAAGGCATGGCATCGACCACCTTGAGAATGGCACGCTCCGGAGTCTCGTTGGCTTGAATATTGGCCTTGAGCGCAAAGAGGAAACCCGGCAACTGAGCGGCCAGAACGTCACTGTCCCGATTCTCCTTGCTTTTCATGACGGACCCGACGAGAACAAGCAGGGCAACGGAAATCCCCACCCCGGCCCAGATATTCCGAGTGATCAGACCGGCAATCAGCCCCACCAACACCCAGAACAGTAGAACGTCCCTACCAGCGTGAGAGTTGTCGGCATTGTATCGCGCCCAACCCACACCCTTGAAACGCCTCATCCAGTACTCATTCCACCGGGACCAAGGAGTGATACGGGCCTTCTTGGTTTCCTCGCCGTGATCCTCGATAAGCTCCTCAAGTTGCCGCTCATAGGAACTCCTGCGACGTTGAACATTGAAATACCACACCAGAGCAAGCATCCCCACCAGCAAGGCAGCAGACACCGCAACGACATAAACCCACTTCACGTTATTACCTCCGCAACCCAATATCGGACGCTCACAGGCTGCACAACTCATCCCACGTCATGTTGCGCTCCAAATCGAGACGACGCAACTTCCTTCGTGTCTCACCCATGTCACCCACCTGCTCAAAATGCCCCAACACGTGCAGATCATCGTCAATTCCCTCATCGACAAATTGCCATAGTGTTTTCGTGGGCAGATATAGGTCCCCAGAGTCCTTGCGTTCGGGAAATGGAGCCACCTCGGAAATCGACACAATCTTACGTGAGCCATCAGTAGGAAATCGCTCCACCTGCACAATAACATCGAAACTAGCAGCAATCAACGGAAGAACCTGATCCCCCGCCGCCATACCCCCCTGAGTGACCAAACTCACCAAACGGTAAATGGCGTCATAATCAGAATTGGCGTGAATGGTCGACATGCCATAGTGACCAGTGTTGAGAGCCTGACACAAATCCCACGCAGCCCCGTCTCGCACCTCACCGACGATAATGGCATTCGGCCTCAACCGCAGCGACGCCTTGACCAAATCACGCATCGACACACCACTACCCGGCTGATCGGCATGAGGAGGCAGACATTCCATCGGGGCAGCACACAACTTCGTCGGGGCCAGTTTCATCTCCAAGTTGTCCTCAAGCGTGAGAATACGATGATCCGGCCTGAGAAAACTCGTCAACGCCCCCAATGTCACCGTCTTACCACTCGACGTACCACCAATGACGAGAACGCTGCACCCCTTGTAAATGAGGTTTCCCAGATACTCCAACATGTCCTGAGACGCGGTACCCCATTTGATGAGCTGTTCCGGTCCAATGTAATCCTCCTTGTGACGACGAATACTGAAGTTGGGACCATCCGGCGCAACAGACTGATGAACCACCGCCATACGCGAATTGTCATGCAAACGGCCATCGACAATAGGCGTAGTCTTCGATACCACCTTGCCAATAGCTCCATACAGCCGCTCGATCAAATTGCTCATATGATCCCGGTCCCTGAAACTGCACCCCGGAACCTTGATCAATTTACCGGCAATTTCCACTTGAACATCCTTGGGGCCATTGCACAAAATCTCGTCCACTCTGCTGTCACGCCACAAGGGATCAATGACAGAAAACCCGATAATCTCGTTGGCAATCAGCACAGCCACCACAGCTCGCGCAACACCACGGAACTTGGGATTCTTCGCCATCCAATCACCCGTGGCCCCCTGAACAGCTCGATAGGCCAATTCCTGCTTGTCGTCGTCGGTGGGGTTGTTCTGGGCGTCAGCGATAACCTCCGTCGAACCAGAGGACATGAGAGCAGTCTGGACGAAATCGACACCCCGCTTGACATCATCATTGAATTGGTCAAAATAATCCCCGGAATCAATGAGAATGTCCGTCGTGATGAACCGAGACATCTTGATACCACCCATGGGGAACTTCTTCTTCATGGCGCGGAAACTACTCTCAAGGCGCTTTTCCACCGACGTCGAATTGTACGACTTCACCTTGGAAGAACGACGAATGGCCTCAGCTTCCTCGTCATCCTCAAACAAGGCAGCAAAAGAATTGTTCGTAAAAGGATTACTACTATCCATAACCTCATCCCATCGAATTGGCAAGAGAACTCAGTGAAGGAGCAAGAACAAGAATAAGGAGGGCTGGAATCAACGTAGGGACCAAAGCCACCATCATCTTCGTTGGGAGAATAGCGGTCTTGGTCTGAATCAACGCAAAGAAATCCTGACGACTGGCTTCAGAACGCGCTGTCAACACATCAGCCAGAGGGACATTCAACTCATTGGCCTGACGCACAGCAGTGACAAACGTCTTGATCGACTCATTGGGAGCACGATTGGCAAAATGTTGCAACGACTCATCCAGACTACGACCAGCGTCAACATTCCTCACCAACGCGGCAAATTCCTCCTTGAGCACTCCATCGGACATATTGGGAAGGGATTCACGCAACGCCTGAACAAATGTCACGCCACCAGCCAACGAGATGATGATAAGGTCCAACGCCTCGGGCAACTGGCGCTTGAAGGCCAAGTCTCGCTCTTTCGCCTGATCCTTGTACTTGAGCTGAGGAATGAAAAACCCAAAAACGGTGCAACCAACAATCAAGGCCCACCACGGAATGTGAATGTCGAAAATGTCCAACAATGCCCATGTAGCCACACCGGCAATGGCTCCAAGAAATCCACACACCCAACGCATGAAGGCGAATTCATCCACAGTGAGATTCCACGGATTACCAGATCGTTGGATGAGTGAAGCCATTCGCGGCCTAGAGCGTTTCTTGACACTACCAGCTGGCAAGGCAGAATACAAGTCGGATCCCAGCCGATTGACCGCACCGGACGCAACATCAAACTTTTCGTTGTTTTTGGGGACCCATGCGGCATATGCGAACAGCCCGGCAATGGTGCCCAGCAATCCGCAAATGACGTAGGGATTGGACAAAACTTCCATGTCGTCTTCCTCTCTTGTTCTCCTACAAATATCGGAGACAAAAATAATGGCCACCCAGCTTTGCACTAGGTGGCCTGAAAGGAATTGTTAAAGATCAGCGACCGCCGTAACGTCCCCTGTAACCGGAATCCTTCTTGAACGAGTGGTTCTTGGAGTGATCGGCGTTCTTACACTTGTCGGAAGAACCGGAGGTGTTGTACGTGTTCGCACCCTCGATACATTCAGCCGTATCCGCACCCTTGTTCATGATGGCCGTTCCGATCCAGTTGACAACTAGCAGAGTCACAATGGCAAAGCCTGCAATGAGCAACACGGTCTGCACCACGTCGCCCCGGTCATCGAACTGTGCCCCGGTCGCATACACATCGGAAATGTTGTTGAAAAACTTCATACGATCTCTCCTTGTCAAGAAAACTACTGGTCGCGACAAACAATATCGCTTCCATGTTTTCTCTAAAACTTTCAGACAGAAAGGACCCCGGCGCACCAAAGGAAAAGAAAGAAGGAAACTGCGCCGGGGCCGGACTATGGGTGGATGCTTACTTTTGTTCAGCAATCCATGTCCACACCTTTGTGGATTCGGTGAGAAGATGTTTCTTGAACTTCACAAAATCATCTCTGGTGGAAAACGACCCAGAATATGTCCTAGATGCATCCATCAACAATTCGTAGGCAACTCCAGTGTCGATCTCGAATTTCTTGGAAATGTCAATCGCACATGCAACAATAACGCGAGCAATATTAAGGGAACTGTTTGACGCCTCAACGGAATTGACAACAAAGGTGTACACGTCGAGAGCAGCGAGATTGCGTATATTGACGGATTCGGAATATTTTTCTGCTTCAACCGGAGTGGTCTTATTGGCATTGGCGGACTTGAGCTGTTCTGGCGTGTAGTCCTTGGCAGAATGCAACCCAGATTCCTCCTGCGGGTCCTCGGCAAAATTGGTCACCATCTTGTCCGAGCACACCCACTCGTCAGAATCGCATGGACGCACGGCAGCAAGACTCCGGAAAACACTGTCTCGCGCGGTTTCCATGTCCTTGGTGAGTTCCGATATTGGCACGCCGCGATCAATAGTGTTCTTGCGGCGAATCTCAACGCGAAACCCCAGTGGATCGTTGTTTTCCTGAGCCTTGGCGATGGCGTCAGAGGTTGGATCGTCCTGCGGAACCCAACACTTAACGGGGAAGCCGGTGTTCGACACAGAGAAAATCACTTGAGAGGCCCTGCCATTGTCGGACTCCTCAATTTTCTTGATTCTCCCGACGCCAACGATCACCTTGACCTCGGCTCGAACCCCGTCGTCATCAAAACCATCGTGGGAGATGAATGGCTTAGCCGACCACGTATCCATGAAAACCTTTCCTTTCGTTGTCACTGCTTCCTCATGATAGCACACTTCATCGTGGTCCTTCAACAGTTGTCCTGAAGGTGTCGTTGCCGCTGAAGAAATTGGCGATGTGGTTGACGATGTGTACAACAAAAGACCCCAGCCACTCAACAACTCCGAACGGGTCCCAATTGAAGGCACGCATGATGGCCAGAACGAGACCGGCGGCGAACAATCCTAGAACAATGTTGCGAAATGTGTGTTTCTGTTTTCTTTGTGCCATTACATCCACAACCCCATAATCTTGACCAATGATACCACACTGACGACGGCAAACACCGGGGCCATCACATAATTCTCTATCGTACCGCCTGCATGGATGGGAAGTAATCGAATTTTGTACCACATCTTGCCCTTGATGGGGATGGGCCAGAATACGGGAGCGCCATCCGTGGTGAGACAGTCTCCGAGAATATGGATGAGCATACCAATACCGACGGCCCACCCAATAATGCTGGTATCGAGTCGGAACATGGTGAAGAGTACGGCAGTGAGAGAGGCAGAGATGATGAAGGCGATAATGTCCCCTACCGCCCCCTTGCTTCTCAATTTCTTGGTGAGGCTGGTACACAATCCGGCAACCATCATGTGAATGTTAACCCATGTAACAGCAATGGCGATGATGAGTCCAACCGTTCCGGGCAACTTGACACCCTCGTAAACCAACAACCCCATGAGAAACGCCGCAACAGCCGTGTGGAAGAAACCTCGATGCGGATTGGGGGTGGCATCGTCTCTGTGTGTTCTCAATGCCGTCTGAACAACGCGGGAAATGGCACGAAAGGCTGAACTGATAATGTCCCCTACGATGCCGAGTGACGATTTGCTTGTTGACGCGGTGTTGTCCAGATCGTTGGCCAGACTTGCACCGGCAGCGTTGAGGGTGAACAGGATAATCGCGGCAACGGAATCGCGAGGACCGTGTGTGAAGGCGAAATATGTCAGGACCACACCAAGAGCACTGAGAACGTGTGTGTGTCCCATGAAAGCTGTGTCATTGTTCATGAAGTGACAATATCATTTTGCGCGGATCGAAGCGAAACTGTAGTATGGGAGACGTCCGAGCAAGACAAAAGGAGAAGAGCTATGGACCCGTTTCTTGACAACCCTGCAAAAATCACCATGTCGTCGGCACCAGCTGATCTTGCCATTGTGCGAGTGGACGACATGGTTGACGACTTCGATCTCAAGGACACTGAGGACATTCGCGACTTTCTGGCACGCGCGGGTTTTGACCCCTACTGGACGACGGGCAACACCATTAAACTTGGAGAGCTGTACACGAAGGACTTTGCCGGAGACCACACTGACGAGGTGTTGCATGAGCTGGCTGGGTACGTGAGTCCGGGAGTGGTGGAGGTGACAGACGCTAGCAATCTTGTTCGTCTCACCTATCTTTTCGACGGGAAGGGAGCAGTCACACGCCACGAGGAAGTACTTGTCTGAGACGCATCTACTGGATCATCATGTGGAAACTTTATTCATGACGTAAAAAATCCCCCGCTCACACAATCGGGCGGGGGATCATTTTGTGCGAATATGTCAAGCGTGTACAGCGGCATCGAAGAACATACACGCTGCGACAACCATGCCCACCACCATCCGAGCATCGTAGAATCCACTCATCGGCGGCTTGGACACGACCCAGACCACGAGAGCTGCAAGAATGACGAAACCTGCAAAAAGCCTTTTCAACATGACGAAAACTTTACACAATTTCTCAAACTTCGTCAATATGCCCACAGTGTGTGCTCTACCGTTGAGCAAATTTATGGAATCCAGCAGACTCTCCTTGTTACGATCTGTCATTGAGGATGCTATAGTCATGAAATGTGGAGAACTTGCAACGAGTACGATGAGCGCAATGGCATCAAGTATCGCACCGCATGGAATCGTTTTTGTGAGGGCAAGATTCCCGGTGCTTTCAAGATCGGGTGCATTCTCGTTCTCCCCGCGATGACGAGACCCAAAAATCGTTGCGCCATCTACGCTCGAGTGTCCACGCACAAACAAAAAGACGATCTCGAACGTCAACGGCAACGATTGGCTGATTTTGCCTCCGCGCGGGGATGGGAAATCGCCCTTGAAGTCTCCGACATTGGTTCCGGTGTCAACGATCATCGACCAAAACTGTTTAGATGTGGATTTTGACTCTCACACGGTGCTGCGATATTGTGAAGTACGCGGGCAACAACGAAGGAGGTAGGTCATGGTGAACAACACACTTGCCAACCTCTCAATGCGTGCCACCAAGTTTTCCGCACGGTATTCCTTCGCCGCCGCGGAATATGGTAGAAGAGATGCAAGGAATCGCGCCCGAAAAGCACTCGATTCTCCGGAAGAACAATGACGATCCCCGCGGAAAAGAATGCTGCGCGGGTTGAAACCCATATTCGCAACTATGAACTGACCCATGCCGCCCACCAATCCAAAGTGGACGAAATCGCGTCGCTGTTGAACCCAATCAGATCGGCGATGACCATGGTCAAACAAAGGAAGATCGCCCAACTCAAGGAAAACGGGTACACGAGGAAACTCAAGGCCACGGACTACGACGATCTCGAATTCCGCTGTGGATTCGACGGTCTCTTTTCTCGGCGGCGGTGGAAATCTATCGAGATACCAGTCGATGCAGCCTTGGCCACATGGCGCGAAAAAGGCAGTCAGGATCGGTCGGACACACATTCGCGAACTCGACGTCACCGACGAGGAACGGCGTCGTCTCTATCGGCTCAACAAGGCTGGACAGTTCTGGGATGTCGAAGGCTTGGCCGCGCACATCCTTACCCGCAATCCGTTCCCGGTGTTCCGGTTCACCCGCATGATCCACAACGACGGCACCGTTCTCGCACGCAAGAAGAATGCGAGAAGCACGTTCGACTATTGGCTCGAAGTCCGTGGATTCACGGGTCACGACATCAGCATTCCCATCGTCAATAACCCCTATGTGTTGGAAAAGTTTTTCGAGGCCCACAAGGTGTCGACAACGGCGAAAATAGTTGTCGACCGGGACGGAAAACTGCACATTCATCAACCCATGGAATTCGCCAATCCACCCATGAGGAAAACCGGCGACACTTTGGGAATTGATTGGGGTTTGATCAATACCATCTCCACCAGTGACGGGCGTACTCTGGGGCGCGACCTCTATCCATGGTTGAAGAAGATCGACACGCAGGTCATGCAATTACAGTCGCGTCTGCAACGACAGGGCGTGAAACTCCACCAGTCCACGCGTTTCCGCCGTTTCCAGCATCGCATCGTCACGACGGTGAAAAACAAACTCGGCGAGATCCTCAATTCTCTGGCCGATGAGGACATTCGCACGTTCATCGTTGAATCCCTCGATTTTCGCGGCACAAAACTTGGCAGGAAACTGAACCGCATCATCACCCGTGCGGGACGAGCGGAAATGAGCCGGAGAATGCGGGAGATGCCGGAACGCTACGGGATTGAAATTGTGGAGGTCAATCCCGCCTACACTTCTCAGGAATGCTCGGAATGTCACTATACACACAAAACCAACAGGACAGGCGAACGTTTCGTCTGTGGTTTCTGTGGACATTCCGCGCACGCCGACGTCAATGCTGCGAGAAACATTCGTTTCCGCGGCGAGAATCCACGTCTCTTTGATCGATTCGATACCAAGGGAAAGATTCTCTCCACGCTGGCTTCGCTCCACGAGGTCAGTATTCAACGCCGTTTGCAGTACGGCTACTCGTAAGATTCGTTCTCCGAGTTTAAGTGAACCAGATACCATTGGTTCGCATACTGTCGAAAGTTTTGTCAAGTTTTTCTCCAGTTGTTGCACGTTTCGACACTTGAGGAAGACTTTCGGAATTGGCAACATTGGTCAAACTTGAGACAATGTGTAAACTGTCGTCATTTTTTGAAAGTTTATGCACAATGACACCCTGAGAACCGCGCCCCTTGACCGGAATGTCGTCACAGCGAGTGGTCTTCATGGTGGTTGGGGTTGCGGTGTAGAGAAGTTCCGAGTAAGGATGAACACCGACGACATGCTGACCCGGTTTGAGTTTCTGCCCACGTACCCCACTCGACGCTGGCCCGGTATGTCGCGGATCATCACACACCAGCACCGTTCCATCGCTCGACACGGACACGAACCGGCCATTGCACTCGCCACCGGAAACCACAACATCGGAATCAGACAGTCCAAACACGCGAAAAGCATCCTTGTTGGCGGGAAACTCCTTGACCACCTTCACCATGCCGTTTCTCGTCCCCAACAGCATCGGAGAACAACCTGCCGCAACAATCTCTGCCTCGGTGTCAATCCCCATGTCCATCGCCGTCAAAGTACGTTCCGGAGCCATGTCAGACAACCTCACCCGATACGCCATTCCATCACTGCACACCACGACCGTCGATTCGTCATCAGTATGCGTACCGGCCACCTTACGCACCCTACCACGATTCGACACCTGCACCTGCCACGTCTTCTTCGTGTCCCTGCTGTGTGGTGAGGCAATGAGAGTCCGACGAGAATCCGCAATGACTTCGGCAGTCTCCATCAACTCGGACACCACCTCATCACACAAACACTCATCGCTACTGACAATTTTCTTCAAATCGTCCAGCCTGTCAACCAGTGTGTCATGCTTCTTCCGCAGGGCTACGACATCGGAATTGGTCAAACTACGCAACGTGAGCGACAACACATGATCCGCCTGTTCGTCGTCAACACCAAAATGCGCACACAGCTTCTTCTTTGCCTGCTTCTGAGTGGTGGACGAACGAATGAGATTCACGCACGTATCAATGTCAGCAAGAACCGTGAGCAACCCGTCAAGGCGATGCAACTGAGACGTGACCTTGTCGATCTTCACCCGAGTCTTGTTTGACACACACATCTTACGAAACTCGATGAACTGGCCCAACAAGTCCCTCATGCTCACCACATCGGGAACACCATCAACCAACACCGTCGAATTGACACTGAACGACGTCTGCAACTGAGTGTGGGCAAACAGATAGTCCAGCACCTCGTCGGGATCGCTGCCCATCTTCGTGTCGACAACCAACCTCATTCCATGCTGCTTGTCCGTGAGGTCCTTTGCGTTGGTGATCTGCTCTACGTCGACAAGCTTTTCACACACACTCGCCGCCGACACCTGATAGGGCAGCTCGTGAAAGACAATGCGAGTCCTCCCGCGCGACAAAGCCTGAGTGGTGTATGAGGCCCGAACGGTAAAACTCCCCTTGCCGGTCTCGTAATACTTCTTGATGTCCCCAAAGACTTGACCACCCGTAGGAAAATCTGGACCCGGCATGTACTCCATCAACTCATCGGTGCTCATGTCGGGATTGCGCACCATCGCCACACACGCCCTCATCACCTCGGTAGGGTTGTGAGACGGAATGGACGACGCATAACCAACCGAAATCCCGCTGGTGCCATTGATCACACTCACTGGCCAACGAATAGGCAACTCATAAGGCTCATCCAACTCCCCATCGAAGTTCTTTCCCATCTCGACCGCGCCTTCGTCGAGTTCGGTCAGCAACTCCATGGCAGGTTTGGACAGACGACACTCCCAATACCGAGCCGCAGCAGGAGTATCCCCAGTTACCGTCCCTACCGTACCATAAGGGTCGATGAGAGGGATACGCAAGGAGAAAGATTGAGCCATACGCGCCAAAGCCGACTCGATGGATGATGTGCCGTGAGGATGCAAAGACACACATTCCGCCGCCGCACGAGCCGCCTTGAGATGCTTCGAATCGGCGGTCACCCCTTTGCGATACAGCGAATACAGAATTCTGCGATTGACCGGCTTGAGGCCATCTGTTCCCACCAATGCGCGCGACCGAATGGCATATAGCGAGAACGGCAAATACTGCTCACTCAACCATTCCTGAGCGGGCTGTGTGTTGATTTCTGCGGCAATGCTCATGTACCAACCTTCACGCGATGCAATCAATACTGTCCGGCTGAGACTCGAAAGCCTTCTGAGCCTTGGCGTAATTCTTGATCTTGGCTTTCGGGCACTTCTTGGCCAACGGACACCACGGACACAACGGACCCGGCTTGAAGGGGAAGGTACGAGAACTCACGCACTCATTGTACACGTCGGTTGCCTTCTCGACGTCGGAAACAGCCCGCGAACGCAACTGGGGATCAGCTACAGGAACGGGAACAACCTCTCGCGCTTTGGGGTACAAAAGCCGAGCACCGCGAACGTCTACACCCTTCTGCTCCAACAACAACGCATAAATGGTCTGCTGACGAGCCTCTGCCAGTCCCTCATACCCTCTGCCAGTCCACCGATGTGCCCTAGCTCCGGTCTTCCAATCCTCAATGATAACGCCACCATCTCCGGAATCAACTACTCTGTCGACAAAACCAAGAATGTCACGAGAATTGTTACCCACATGGCCCCGAACAAAAAGCTCAAGCCCCGGACGACCATCCACCTCGGACACCTTGACCTTCTGCGGATTGGCCCCCATGTCATAATAGTTGTTGACGCACGTTCGCAACCACGAAAGTGCCTCCGGCTTGGCCATGAGTTCCCGATTCTCCGGCATGTCGCACACCCGGGAAACCGTCTCCTTCATCTTGTCCGTGGTGCGTTCATGAGCCGGGAAGGAATAGAAATCCTCCATGACCTTGTGAAAAATAGTTCCACGCTTTGCCGGATTGTCCAAAGGACGCGGAGCATACCGATTGGCCGCATGACTGGCAGGGCAATTGAACATCCCCGTCACCACACTGGCCGTCATGACCTTCTTCTCCATGCGTTCGTAAACAACGTCGTCGGTCACATACAACCCATCGGCGTCCATGGCGAACTTCACCGGATTATCACTGTCCTTCATGAGTGGTTCTCCAACGACATCGAATCGGTCAGCGTAGAAACCATCAATCGAATCGTAGTGCTTCCCACCCAGCGGACAATACCCCGGCTCGGCTGTGCACTTCTTGGGCTTGCCATCCTTGCCCTCGTGATACCTCGTTTTTGTAGCCATCTTTTCCTTCCTCACACCAATAGAGTCGCTGCTACTGTTGCACTATTGTAACACACATGCAAAGCTATCGGAACCCAGATACAATTTGTCCGCTTCACTGCAACAGCATTGAAGGCACCCAAAACGAAAATCCATACCAGTAATGCAATATCGGAGAACGAATTCAAACCCTGACAATGCACAACGGAGAACAACAGGGCAGACACAACAACCGCAGCCCACGTCGGGAACCGTGTATCAAGTCCCCTGAAAATAACCCCTCGAAAAAGAAACTCCTCCATGATAGGGGCTACAATTGGTGCGATGACGAACATGGCCACGCCACCGGATGTTGTAATTTGTTGAGAGGTTTGTGATGATGACATCGAATACCCCGTGTAAGCACATATGACACTCACGACCTGAAGCAGAAAGAACGCCGCAACCCCTGCAAGACCAGCTACAACGACATGCCACCATCGACGGGGCCTATGAAGCGAAAGAATGTCGGAAAAATCATCCCTAGGCACAAGGAGTACGATAGTCAGAGCCTCGGCAGCGACAGTACAAATAAGAACTGCTGTGACATTCCCGGTCTTGACAAACGGTATGGAGCACAAACTCGCCACAAGGAGCATAACGGGGAGAGCGAGCCAAGCTGAAATGAAATATGCTTTGTTACTGCGTTTCATTGAGTTGCCTTTGCGCTGGACGAATGAGCTTGGACTTGAATGGCCTTCAAGATGTCGTCTTTGGACTTTTTGCCCATTCCGTCCCATTGCTTCCATTCCTTCCCGTTGACAGTAATAAATGGCGTCCCAAAATCATCGGACAAATTTTCTCCCTCGCGCAAGAAATCGGAAGCTGAGGAATGCACCCCGTCGCGAACAGCAGGATCGTCATAGTAATGCTGGAATCTGTCAAAATCACCACCGACGATACCGGAAGCCTTGGGGAAATCCTGCCGAATCTGCGACTCCGACGGCTTCTTGATCCAGTTGGCAAACACGGCGTCATGATATTCGATCCCCTTGCCTACGGCATTGGCAGCGGCCATGCCTACAGCGGTGTTCTCGGAACCCATGAAGGTGAGAATCTTGTATCTGAGTTCAATGTCACCATCGTTCGCCATCTGTCGAAAACGCTGATTGAACACTTTTTCAAAATCTCTGCAATCAGGACAGCTCAAATCCTCATACACTGTGACGACTGGAGCTTTTCTTTTGGCTTCATGCACCAGATACACGTTGTTGCCCGGAGTGTGATCCTTGCTGGGAATAGTGGCGTTGCAACCCGTGAGCACCAAGAGACACGACAGGCACGCAATAAGAACGGAGCGTTTCATGAAAGTATCCTTTTAGTCGAAATTGTCGGAAACGAGATCGGCCATTTCGTCGTCCCACGCATTGAGGGATTCTTCCTGCGTCATGGGCTTGGAAATATCATTGGATTCCTGCTCGGCCTTCTTCTTGCTGTTTTCGTAATCGTTGAGCATGGGAGAGGAACCATAAATCTGAGTGGGAAGGTGATGTTCCTCCAAATAACGATCGAGCCAGTCCTCGGAGGCGAAGAATCCTTGGTACTTGTTGGGTCGCGCAGAATGAATCTTCATGGCGCATCGGCCTTTGGGGCTACTGGGTAGAGATGTGGCAAAACTCGAATCGGACTCGAATACCATTTGGGCAATCGTCTGCGGAAGGGCACCGGCAGCGAGACGGGTTGGACAGTTCTGACGCACTTGCATGGGGACGACCTCTGCATCGGGACGCTGACCGGCAATGAGGAGATGGACCATGGCGGCGCGACCAAGACGGGCAATGGATTCCAACGCCTGCCGACATTGAGACTGGTAGTTCTTGGTTTCCTTGATCTCGTCGCTGGAACCCTTGACGGGAGCGAGCAATTCGGACACCTCATCGACATCCACGAGAACGCCGGGTCCATGGTCGGGAACATCCTTATAATCGGTCACCCCCATCTTGGACATGAGAGAGAAACGCTCCATCATTGTCGACTGGACCCACTGTAACAGTACGGCGCAGTCGGCATAGTTGGTGGCAATGGGGACACCATATTTACGCCATAGACTCGATTCCACAATCTTCAGGTCGATAATGCACAACTGCCATTCTTTAGGGCGCATGAGGCACTTGAGAATGACATTGCGCATCATGACACTCTTACCGCCGCCCGTCACACCGGCAACAATGGCATGGGGAGAAGGCATAATATCGGCATGTTTGGTGATCCCGTTCTTGTCCATGTACTTGCCCTGAGCACCATTGACATCGAATCCCACAAGGTGTATCTCGTTGCCGTCGTCGTCCTTGATCGGGACACCCCACTTGGAACCGATACCCAGCGGAAAGAACGACCACTGAACATCTGGGTGGTTGACATATTTTTCGTCCCAATCGGCCAACTGGGGCAAAGGAGACTCCAAGGACAGATGTGCCTTTTTCTCATCGGCATCCCATCCACCAGCCTCGGGGTCTATCTCCCACGGTCTGCCACGCCCGAACAGTGTCGTCATCTTGTCAAGGAAGGCGGTGGACTCGGCGGGGTCAAAGCCCACGGGAAGTTTGACCGCCATTTTTGTGGGCTTGTTGTCGTCGTCGGTATCGGTGACCTCCAGTTCGTCGGTGAAGCTGTAGACGGTGCTGGAGGAATTGACCAGTCCCATGTTCTTCTTCTTGAACTCGATGAAGTCAGAGAGAAAGGTCTTGTCGCAGGTGAACTCATCATATTGCAGTGAGGCTTGCGACTGGCCCCATCCTTCATCGTCGTCGGGTCGATAGAATCCGCCGTCACCCAAGGTTTCACTAAGGGCTGCAAGAAAACGTCCCTTGTTCTTGGCATCATAGGCAGCGGGGATAGTGAGAGTGAGACCGAGAACTTTTCCCTTCTTGCTCCACTTGGTGACGTCGAACTCCCCTTTGTGATTCCATATGTTCGCCTTGGAATCGGTGAGCTTCATGTAGGCTTTTTTGAGGTCGAGCAGGCGAGTGATAGTGGAAAGCTCGCGAGAATACCCCGGTGCCGTGACAATGAGGATGGCGGCAGGAACGGCGATGGATGCGCTGGCTCCGACAATGGATGCGTGAAGGAGGTCGAGACGATATCCACACACGACACACGCAATTCCGCCGACGACCCACCCACCGATGATCCACCATTTGAGCGGGAATCGGGTGAAGGCGTATGACATTTTCCGCTGGGTTTTGGAATACATGGTGGGTTGAGAATTGTCCCTTCTACCCGATTCCAATTCCCGATCCGACTTGACCTTGCTGAGACCATAGACGCACAACGGGAAAAGCCCCATGTACAACACCAAGGGAATGTAATGAATGAGCTGTGTCCAATTCATGACATCACATCTTCATCGTGTTGCGGAACGATTCGAAACTGCTGATGGGGTCACGCGGGTTGACTGGTTCTGCGGATACCATGAGGTCGATGCGTCTGCGGTACAGTTCTTCCTGCTCCTTGGACAATTGCAATGTCGAACCGTTGGGATCTTTCGGATACAGAGTGAGATAGTATCGTTTCCAGCGTGGCGAATTGCGATCTGAACCTTTTTCTTCACGGGGCTTGGTGGGGATCATGCGGCACTTCCTGACATGCGATTGAGAACTTCGGGTGGAATGACTCGGGTACGCGGATCATAGGGCGGGACACAACACACGACGATCTGGGAAACGAGAGTGGAATTGATGTGATCGTGTCCAATACGGGAATACTTGTCATCCAAAAACTCCACCATCTTGTCCGATTCCACGAGACGATAAGGGCATGTGTACCAATTTCTGTCCCGCACCACATAAGCCCCCTCGCAGTTGACACACACGATACCGGAGATGCGAGCGGAGGAGTCGAGATAATCCAACCATATGTGCATCGCCTGTTTCATGTGCATACGATTCCCTCCAGCAAAGGACTTCTTGAATCGGAGCACCTTACCGGAGTCGTCAATGGAATATCCGCCCTTCTTCCATCTTTTCGAATCAATGAGGATCACGTCATCGCCTACCACAAGAATATGGTCAGTGTCCCCGCCCTCGATGATTCCGGTCTCAGGGTCCACATCCTCTTTGCCAGCGCCCCGAACATGCATGGAATGGATGGCAACAACATCGGGTTTGTCGGACATCCACGCACTCAACAAGGACGCCGTAGCTCGCTCACCCTCCATACCGATGCTCGCCGACTCTGCATTGATACCGGAATCCTTGAAAGCCGGGTTGTCCTTCTGTTGAGACAAGGCAGCACCCGGAGACCCAAAAAACCGGCGACCATCGTTCAAAAATTTCACAATCCTTGACGAAATTTCTGGCTTGACACCATTGACAAAATCTTTCGGAACTTCAACAACAACTTTCGGCATGTGAACGAAATATCGAAAATCTTGTACAAATATTCTTAAAACTTCGTCAACATGCGAGAAAACTGCGGAAAATGCACAAAGACTGTCGAAACATTGGCGAAATTCGTTGTACGAGAAATGACTTGAGTAGTCGGTTATCTCGCACCGGCCTTACAGCCGCTCAGGCCCTTTCGAGCCATTGACGCTTCATAGGCCGGTGCCAACCCACCCGAAAGTGAGCTGGTCTTCCCCGCGCCTCCACGTCCCATCCC
>ERZ782914.87-NODE-87-length-38699-cov-8.033563_pt1 | contig 38699 bp, 29 predicted proteins | sample MGYA00375948_ERZ782914 | MGnify/ENA primary metagenome ERZ782914 (study PRJEB29894, sample SAMN03576417) | human skin metagenome | biome: human skin; feature: left retroauricular crease; material: organic_material | host: Homo sapiens | place: Italy: Trento...
GTGGCGGGGGGTGGGTATAGGAGATAGTGTCCCTGGAGGTGAGTGGACGGGACGTACCTGCAGCAATGTCAATTGCACGTCGGCCTGCAGAGCCTGCCCGACTTCTTGGTGCCACGCATCCAAAAAGGCCCGGAGCGGCATGCGCTTGTGCGTCTGCAGCACATGCCGTCCCATGAACTGCACGATCGAAGCGCGCGCGAGGCTCACGTACGCGGGTGGCGCGTCGAGGGACCTCGGCACGCTCGCACAGAACCAGTCGCCCACGACGGCCTGAGCGACGGCGCGGCATGCACGCGGCGCGAGCGCATCACACATGCGGGCGAACGGCACACGGTCGGGCGAGCATGCGAATATGTCGAGGTGGGCGAGGAGGGAGCGCAGGAGGTCGAGCACGACGTCAGGCGCGACGCGGCGCCAAAAGCCATCGAGCTCGAGAATGTGGTAGGTCCGGCGTCCCTCGAGCAGTTCCGCCTCGCTCGCCTGCACGATCGACTTTACTTCCGCGGGCGTGTAGTGCCGCTGCTCGACCTCGTCGGCGGGGCCCATGTACATGTCGTCCTGCAGCAGCGTAGCCAAGCGATCGAGCAACGCACTCGTGCGCACGACCTCGAGTGTCTCGCGCACATTCTCGCGAAGATGCAGCTGCACGTCGCCGTCGAGCGCCGTCTCCACCGAGCACAGCAAACGGCTGTTGCTTTGGAGCACCTGGCGCACGGCATACGTCGCGTCCTGCGTCACCAAGACGGCTTCGTCCGAGAGCCGCCCCAGAAAGTGCAGCGTCGCAGGCCCCGCTTCGATGTGCGCCTCCAACTCGGGCGGCAGCTCCAGCAGCTGGTACGTCTCTTGCGCCGGTGACGTCACCAGCGGTACGTGCATGGCGGAGGTCAGGGCGAAGCCACGTGGCGTTGCCCCTGGCGGTGGCGGCCCTACCCCTCAACTTCTTGCCTGTGTGCGATGCGACGCCGCCAGCCGCCTACGGCGTGGCGGGACAGTTGCGTCAGCTTGTCGTCCGACGAGGAAGAAGAGGACGCTGTGGTCGCAGATGGACAGGGCGTGTGGGACCATGCGTTCTGCGTCGTGTGCAACTGCCTCATTGAATCGGATCTGGCCTCGGGCGCCGACGAGGCGGACAGGGCGGTGGAAGAGCACGACGAAGTGTGGGAGGCCGCGGCCCTGTCGTCTTTGCGACGACATCGCCTGCGCAAGCACAAGGCGCACCCTCCGCGCGTGTCCCCGGCTACCGCGCCGCTGTTCTGCTCAGAAGCGTGCCGGCAGCTCGACCAGCAGCGCAGCGAGGGACTGCGCGAGTTTCTGCACTATGTGTCGCGCACGCCGCCGCACGCTACGAAGGCCGCGTCGCTGGCACCGACGACCTCGCCGCCCTCGTCGCCTGACCTGCTCGACGCGCACACACACACGTCCCCGTCCCTAGCCACGTCGCTCTCACGCGCCGAGTACCATACTCGGCGCCAGGCGTACGACGATGCCGACGACGACGCGCCGCTCTCGGCCCTGCCCGGTCCCTTGCAGGCCGCTGCGTCGCGCTCCTTGGACACGCCCTCGAATCTGACGCGGTCGCGCGTGGCCATGATCCACGCCACACCGCGACGACGGCCGTGCACCGAGACGTCGTCCCCGCCAAAGAGCGTCGTGCTCGAAAGCGCACCACCCACACCGCCTCCTCGTCTCTCACGCTCTGTACATGCCGCCTCGCCCCTCGATCTCATGACACCCGGCCGCCCCCATCCCGTGCCCCCTACGTCGGCCACGCACCCGCCTGTGTCGCTACCAGCTACGACGCACGTCCCTGCCTCTTCCTCGCGCCCCACGCAGCGCCTCTCGGCCAAGGCGCCCGCGACGGTCGCGACGGCTACCGTGCATGCCGCCACCGCACATGCCCCCTCATCGTTGAGCGGCGGCGGCAGCCACGATCCCGCGTCGCTGCGCCGCGCGACGTACCACGACCGGCGCGCTCGGCCGCCGCTCCTCGCGCCGACTCGATCGCCCGCGCACCCCATGGACGCCGTACGGCGTCCGTCGCCGGCCCGCAGCAAGCGGGCGTCGTCCGGCTCACGATCGCCGTACGCCTCTACCAGTCTGCCCAGCACGAGTCCCCGACGGCCCGGACTGGGATGGAGTGCTCTCCCGCCTCCGAGGGATGACGACGAGCCACGCACGCGGACATGGAGCCAGGACGTCGCCGCAAAGGGCACGCCGATGTACCCGATCCTACAACTCCCTCACGACGACGTCATCCACGACAAGTACAGCCAGTACTGGCCCGCGCCGCCTCAGGCACCTTCCCTGCCCTCAGGCTCGCTGCCGCGTGGGAGGCATCGAAAGAGCTTGTTCCACTTTGCTACATAGCTAGTCCGTTTCACGAAGCCAGCCACGGAGTAACAGTCCCTCGACCTCGTCGCGGCGCACATGCAGGCGCTCGCCAGCGCGCAGGTGCATCGTGCCGCGCTCCGTCTCGACATGACTCACGTTCCGCGTCACGAGCACCGACAGCATGACGTCCTCCGGCGGCCGGATCGCATTCGGCGCCACCGACGAAGCGTGCGCGCGAAAGTCCGAGCCGAGGGCCTCACGCGCATGAGCGGGCGAGATGCCCTGCGTGATGGGCCATGTCACATCGAGCACGTCCAAGAACGCATCCTTGTACAGCGCCACGAGCGCAGCATACGAGCGCAGCCACTCAAACTCCGTAGGATCGAGCAACGTACGCAGCGACGCGCGCATCCCCTCTGGCCCCTCGTCCAGGACGAGCGATAACGACCCCGCCTTGTCCCATACGCGCGCACGCAGCCAGTCGAGGCGCTGGCGGTGGTACGCAAGCAGACAGCGCTTGTTCCGGTACGCCTGCAGGTGGTACGCCACCAGGCGCGCGGCCAGCGCGGCATTCGGACGCGCCTGACCGGATGCCTGCTCCGCTCGCGCCAACTCGGCCATCGGCGCCAGCTCCGCATGCAGCTGCCGCGTCTCTAGCATCACATGTCGCACGCGCTCCGTATGGTACGCCCGCAACGAGCCCGTCGTCTGACTCAGCTTGGCCTCCTGGACCAGCTGCAGCGCGGCCTCCGACGGCATCTCGACGTGGAGGCAACCAGTCGTTCGTCATGTCCCTCCACGTCGAGGCGCCGAGTGTCCGGGTGCGTGGCGAGCACCGCCTGGCCGTCGGTACCTGGGACGAGCTGCAGCTGCGGCTGGAGCGCATCACGGGCATTCCGCCTGAGGCACAGCGCCTGGAACTTGATGGCGCCCCGCTCGAGTCGATCCATCGCCTCGCGCCGGGGCACACGCTGCGTGTCCTCGACGCGCGTGGCTCGACGCTGGGCGAGGAAGAACAAGTGACCAAGTTTGAGCTCACGGACGACCAGTACGCGGCGCGCGACGACTCGGTGCGTGCCTTTAAGAAGCGGCACCATCTCGGCCGCTTCGGCACGCCAGCCCCGCGGCCGTCCGCGCCGTGCCCCGACGTCGGTGTGCGTGGCATGGTCGATACGGGCGACGGCTTTGAGCGGCGTGGGACCGTGCGCTTCGTCGGCCCCACCTCGTTCGCCGCAGGGACGTGGGTCGGCATCGAGTTCGACGAGCCTGTCGGCAAGAACGACGGGAGCGTCCAAGGCACGCGGTACTTCACGACGCGCCCACGGCACGGCGGCTTTGTTCGGCCGTCCAGCGTACACACAGGACCGCAGTACGAGCCGCTCGAGGACGATTGGGAAGTCTAAGGCCACAGATCTATAGAGGGCACATCGGACGCCGACGTATCTGTATACCCACGCACCGTCTCTTCCAGCACCATCGCTCGCTCCGTCACCATATGACTCGCGTCGAGCGTACCGACGACGCGCGTCATGACCTGCGCAGCGAGCGTCGCGACCGCATGGTGCGTTGTCCCCTCCCGTAGCACACTATCCAGCAAGCGCCGGACACGCTCGGCCAACACCGGCGACGTCGCACGCGGCGTCACATCCAGCAGATCCCGCGCAGCCAGCAGCCCCGGCACAGGCGGCAGGGCCGCTGACAGGGTATCCTCCGTGGGCTCAGGCGGCGCAAAGAGCGCACGCAGCGCATCGAGCGACAGCGACATGCTGCGCGCCAACGCGTCATCCTCAGGCAGCAGCGCATGCACGAGCACAAGCGCATACACACTCATCTCATCCGACTCGGACGGCTTGGGCGCCACGGCCGGCACCGACGCCGCCGACCGCGCCGCCAGCTGCTCCTCCAGATCCTCGATCCTGTCTTCCAGCTGCGCAATCACATTGTCACCCAGCTCACTCGAGCCGGCACGCGCGAATCCCTCGGCCATATCGCCCATGTGCTCTTCCAGCTGGCCCAGCAGCCGCGACGCTTCTTGCTGCAGAGAGTCATCCCGCGCAGCACTCGTGGGCGTCATAGCGCCGCGGGAAGACGCCGCCTTGATCTGGTCCAGCAGGCCATCCATCTCCTCACGGCCATCGTCCTTGCCGAGCACACGCATACAAAACTCATGCTGCCGCTGCAGCCGCTCACACAGCGTGCGCCACGCCTGCGTCCATAGCTGCACGACATCGCGCTCATGCGCGGTACTCGCCCTATCCGCCTCATGCCGCGCCTTGAACTGCTCGTACGCCGCACGAGCTTGCTCGGCCGCCCGCTTGTGCTGCTCCACCTGCACCTCAAGAAGGCGCACACGCGCCTCGACAGCCGTGCGCCGCTCACTGCGATGCGTCGGCGTCTGGTTCGCATCCAAGTACGTCTCCAGACGCGCGAGTCGAAGCGGCGTCTCGGGCACCTGCGGCGTCGTGGGCGTCAGTGTATCCGGCGTGCGCAAGATCAGCGCATCGTCCGAGGGCGCTGCCTCGTCCGCCACGGGCGTATCCACCCGCCCGCCACTCTCGTCCGAGGCGCTCGAAGGCCCGAGATGATCCACGACCGAGCGGTACAAGAGCATCACATCTTCCAGACGCTTGGCGACCGTGTCCTTTTGCTCGCGCTCCGAAGCAAGCTGCGCGCGCAACTCATCCATGTCCCGCGAAGGAGAACGATCCTTCGAACTCGCAGACACATCACGCGTCATAGCCGGCTCACTGCCGCGCAGCATTTGGTGCCAACGGCTCGAGAGCGTCGGTGGCGCAGCAGCTTTGCGCGCCTCGTTCTCCACCATAGACTCGAGCTGCGCAATACGAGCTTCCAAAGACGCACGCGTCTGTGCATGCGCGGCTTCTTGCGCTGCGTGCTCTGCCTGCAGGGCCGCAAGACGCCTGTCAAAGTCCCTCTCTGGGTCCGCGTCCGACGCATCGCGCGGCACATCATCCGCCGGCCAGGCCGACGCCCTCGCAGGCGGCGGCACACTTGCCTCCGGCTCGGGGAGCGACGGCGCGGAGTCCTCCGCCGCCAGCCCATCCTGACGCTCGGACATAGGGGGCACGGGGTCCTCGGCTACTTGCAGAGCTTTGTCGAGCTTGTCTTGAAGAGATCGAATCCGCACCTTGGCATCCTGCCACACCTTTTGGCGCTCGTCTTGGAGCGATTGAATCTGGTCATGCGCGTCTTGAAGTGCCTGCGCATGACGCTCTTCCAGCTCACGCAACCGATCCTCCGTAGCCGGCCCTGCGCCGTCCTGCGCAGGCCCACGCAGCTCGGCGCGCGGCTGTGGCTCGGCGCTCACGCCTCGCTCCCGCACGCGCGGCGAGACAGACTCCTGCGCCGGTGTCGCGTCCACCGCATGCCGAGACTGCACTTCTTGCAACAGGCGCTGGAGCCGCTGCGCTTCCTGCATACACGGCTCCCACGCAGGATCCTTCGTAGGATCGGCGTCCGGCGCTGCTAGAGAAAGCTGCAGCTCTTTCAACGAAGATTGCATCTGCTGCATGTCGCGGATATAGTCGCGTAGTACGCGATGCGTCGGCTTCTCGGCCATCCACCAGTCTTGCAGCGTGGTATGCTCCGCACACAGCTGGCTAAGGCGCCGCTGCAAATTGCGCCGCTGTGGACTGGGAGAGGCGTCCTGCTCATGCATCAGCAAGGCATCGAGCCTCGTGCTGGGCGCCGTGGGGGACGCGGTCGGTCGGTCGCGGCATCGCCGCGGGGTCAGCGGCATCGTCGACGAGGTCGTGCGCCTGGGTGTGACAAACGCATGGCCCGAGCTGCTCTCCGACGCCGCGTGGTGCTCAGACTGGATATGGTCACGAAGCACGGCAATATGATGCGACAGCAGCTGGCGCTGGACGTCGCAGAGGGCATCCGACACTTGCATGTACTGCTGCATGACCTCGTCCGTGCGCTCCATGGCCATCGTCACATCCTCACGACGTACGAGTGTCGGAGCAGAGGGTGTGTTTTGCCCCGATGTATGAAGTCGATGCGTGGCGCCGCGCATCTTTTTTTCGAGGGAAATGCGCTCTTGCACATCCTGGAGCGAGGCCGTGAGTCTATGCTGCTCTTGGCGCAGTTCAGCGACGCGCTCAAGCGAAAGGAGCTCGAAAGGCTCAGCCTCGAGGAGCGAGTACGTCAAGAGCAAGTCGTGGAGGATGGCGGTACTCGTGACCGCCACGGAGGAGGAGGTCGACGACGTGGATCCTGTCAACATGCCGCCATGGTACAAAGGGCGTGGAAGGGGGGACATGCACAGAGCGCCCTCCTGCGAAGAAGTGGACGAGAGCGATGGTGACGGTGCTCGCCACACAGGCGTGGATGGTACGTCCTTCGTGAGCGGGCGCATGGCCCACGTCTGCGACAATCGTCGGCGTGCCACAGGCTCATCGAGGCACACGCCGCCGACGCGCGTACTGTGTCACGTGATCTAAACGGGCCTCGGCGAGGGGCTGGGCGGTACGCCTCCTGCCGACGGACGGGATGGGACCTGGCGGACTGTTTGGGCAGCTGCGCGGGATCGATGCGTTCGGGCGCCTGTCGGAAGACGTGCGCATTCGCACGAATGCCGGTGCGCTGATTACGCTGGCCAGTGGTCTGCTGATCTTGGTGCTGATCGTGAGCGAAGTCCTGGACTATCGCCGGGTGCAGACCAGTCCGCGTCTCGAGGTCGATCTCGGACGTGGCGAGCGTCTCGCCGTGCAATTCAACGTGACGTTCCCTCGCATCCCATGCTACCTGCTCTCGCTGGACGTTGTGGACGTCGTGGGCGAAAACCAGGTCGACGTGCACCACGATATCGAGCGTCGTCGTCTGGACGAACAGGGCCGGCCCGTGTCGCAGGACATTATCCGCGCGCTCGAGAGTGAGGCCAAGCAGATTGTCGCAGAGCGCGGTCCGGACTACTGTGGTGACTGTTACGGTGCCGAGCCGCCCGAGAGCGGCTGCTGTAACACGTGTGACGAAGTGCGTGAAGCCTACCTCATGCAAAACTGGTCCTTCACGTCTCCCGACGACATTGAGCAGTGCCGGCAAGAGCACTGGTCCGAACATGTGCGCGAGCAGAACCACGAGGGCTGCAACATTGCCGGCGAGGTGCGTGTGAACAAGGTCGTGGGCAACCTGCACTTCAGCCCAGGCCGCACCTTCCAGCGCAACGACATTCATACACACGATCTCGTGCCGTACTTGCACGGCGTCGGCGAGAGCGTGCACCACTTTGGGCACAAGATCCACCGCTTGAGCTTCGGCATGCACGACGAATTCGCGATCGAGCGCACGTCCCGCGGTAAGCGCTGGGGCCCGCTCAAGCGCCAGCTCGGCATCGTCGACGCGCTGGAAAACCACGTCGGCAAGACCGACAACAGCGACGTCATGTTTCAATACTTCCTCAAAGTCGTGCCTATAGAGGTACACAAGCTGAATGGTCGGCAGATGAGCACGTACCAGTACAGCGCGACGTCATACGATCGCGACCTCGACGACTATAATCGCGGGGAGCGGTCCGGTCATATCGTGCGCAGCATCGAGGGCATCCCCGGTGTGTTTTTCAACTACGAGATCTCGCCCCTGCGGGTCGTCCAGACCGAATGGCACCACTCGGTGTGGCACCTCGTGTCCAATCTGTTTGCCCTCATTGGTGGTATCGTGACCGTCGCGGGTCTCATCGACGGCGCCATTTACCGCGCGCGGCGCACGTTCCGCATCGTGAGCCAGGGAGGATACTCGGACGACACGGACGGTCTTGGTATGGACGCCAAATTGCTATAGTCAAGGCAGAAAAAAACTACCTATCGACCTCACCGAACACCAGGTCCATCGTGCCGATGATGGCTACCATATCAGGCAGGTAGTGGTGGCGTGCGACAAAGTCAGCACCGGCCAGGTGACGGAAACCCGGCGCAGAGATCGAGCAGCGGTACGGGCGGTTCGAGCCGTCCGACACCAGGTACACACCCATCTCGCCCTTGGGCGCCTCAATGGCGCTGTACGTCTCGCCAGGCGGCACGGCAAAGCCCTCCGAAAACAGCTTAAAGTGGTGGATCAGACTCTCCATGCTGTCCTTCATCATCGCACGCGACGGCGGCGCAATCTTGTGGTCGTCGACCTTGATTTGACCCGCCGGCATCTTGTTCAGGCACTGGTGAATAATGCGCAGCGACTGGCGGAACTCCTCGATACGGCACAAGTACCGGTCATAGCAGTCGCCATTCTTGCCCACAGGCACGTCAAACTCGACCTGGTCGTATGCATCGTACGGCGCGACCTTGCGGATATCCCACGGCACACCACTGCCGCGCAGCATCACACCGCTAAAGCCATAGTTAATGGCCTCCTGCGCCGTCACAGTGCCAATGCCGATGGTACGCTCACGCCACACACGGTTGGCCGTCACCAGCTCCTCAATTTCGTCCACACGGCCAGCAAACTGCGTCGCCCATGCGTAAATGTCGTCCAGCAGGCCGGGCGGCAGGTCGTACGTCACACCACCAGGACGCACATACGCAGCGTGCATACGAGCACCAGAGACACGCTCGTAAAACTCCATAATCTTTTCACGCTCCTCCAGACCCCACACGAAGGGCGTCAGACCACCCACATCCATAATGTGTGAGAGCACGGCCATGCAGTGGTTCGAGATACGCGTAAGCTCACCGTACAGCGTACGGATCCACTTGGCACGCTCAGGCACCTCGATGTTGAGCAGCTTCTCCACGGCGCGTGAGAAACACAGCTCGTTGGTCATCATGGAACTGTAGTCCAATCGGTCAAAGTATGGGAGCGCCTGCTGGTACGTCTTGTACTCAATGAGCTTTTCCGTACCACGGTGCAGCAGACCCACATGTGGCTAGCGTGGTTAGCAAAATGGCATACGTACATCCACACGAAGAATCTCTTCACCGTTCAGCTCCATAATCAGACGCAGCACACCGTGCGCGGCCGGGTGCTGCGGACCAAAGTTGACCGTAAAGTGACGCAAATTCGAGTCATTCTGCGTACCCTCTTCCCGCAACAGCGTCGCGGCATCCATGCCCTGCAAATCTTCCACCGTGGTGGCCGAGTGGGTTGGGTTTCCCACCTTCTCAGTCGATTCAGAGGCGTACATCCGGCGCGACAGCGCCATCGAGCCACGGTGCGCGAGCTTCACGCTCGGACGCACAGCGCTACGCAACGCACGCATGCTCGCCATGTGCCATGTGCTCGACAGCATCCTTGCCATCCACGAGCAATGAACGATAGGGGAGAAAAACGGCCCCCTGACGGCCGCTGTTCCCGGCGGATGCGCCGATTCGGCCGAATAGTCAACCACCTCTGCTATGAACATTACAAAGCCTCCATCGCTCGCTACGAGCCTAACGGCGTTCGGTCAAACTCGTCCAGGATCTCGTCGGTGGCCACGCGCATCTCGTTGGCCATGCGGTGCACTTCCGTGCCAGGATGATTATACATGAGCGCATTGGCGAACATGAGCGAAAATGCACGCCGCAAATCCATAGACGACGTTATCGCACCCTCCTTGATGCGCTGCTTCATGAGCTTCAAGTCCATGGGCTGCTTGATGACGGTATAGTAGTTGGGTGCATCCATCTCCTTGATGGGCTGATCAAACAGGTTCGCATGTGTGTGATTTGACACCTGATTATGTAGCATGAGCAACAGCTGCGTCGTACGTCGCCGGCTCTTGTCTCGCTCTGCATCGGATACGCTTTCGTCCTCCTCGGCACGGTGGGAACGTGGGGTATGGGCCGGGAGCTCGGGCGACGATGAGGGTGACGATGACGCTGCCACAACGCGCGAGCGTTTACGAACGCGTGTGCTGTACGTGGTGGTAGAGGGCGGTGGCGCTGCATGCTTGCCCATGTCAGCTCGCGAGGGATCGGCCGTGTCGCCCAGCAAATCCTGCTCCACCTGCAAGTCGTCGTCGTCGTCCGGCGCTTCCTCTTCTGTTTCAGCCACGTCAGACACCACTGGCTCCGTGGATGCCGCCTCTTTCTTTGCAGGCTCTGATGGAGCCTTGACCTGCACATGCTTTTGGAGCTCGTCATCATAACGCCCAGCCCGCAAGCCCTCTATTGTTTCATGCAGCTCATGGAACGCCTTGTCTTCCGCTGCGATATCAGATACGAGCTCTTCCAGTCGTGCAGCATACAATCTCTGAGAAAGCGCTAGCTGAGCGCCGCGGTCCGTACGCACAGTATCGGACGGAACGTGCGTCTGCATCAGCGCCGTCCACACACGCTCACAAGTGTCAGCGCTTCGAGCACGTGGCGTCTCTTTTATGCATGGATGCGACGTGATGCGGGTAGATACGCTAGGCCAGTTCGGCGGTACATGGCCGTCCTGATGCACAATCTGAGCTAGAAGTAGCTGCTCACGCAAAGGCCACGCTGCTGGCGCAGGTTGGCGCTCCATGCGGTGAGACGCCAAGGAATGCGCGTCGCAGGGTCGTCGTTGTGTCCCACGTGGAGATCCAGCTGAGTCAGCATACAGCGTGGTTGGAGCGCGACGCTCGTAGATCATCGTAGCTAAATTCTCCTCAATTTCCCCACCGATTCTCGTCGACATGGCCATGGTGGTCGATGAGTCGACAGACCCCAAGTATGACCGTCAGGATGAGGCTTACTTCGGATACTACTCCATGCTGACGCATCAGGCTCAAATGTTGCAGGATTCTGTGCGCACGTCCGCGTACCAAATGAGCATCATGCAGCATGCGTTGCCCTACTTTGCTAATCAAACGGTCATGGACGTCGGCGCAGGCAACGGCATTCTTTCTCTCTTCGCTTTACAGGCCGGCGCCAAGCTTGTATTTGCCGTAGAGGCCTCTACTATGGTCGAGCATCTTCATCACCTCGTTCGTGCAGCGCACGCCCAGGACGGCGATTCGGCACCCAATATGTGGACACGCGATCGGCTAGCTGTCGTGCATGCGCGTGTGGAAGATGTGACACCAGGTATGCTGCGCGAAGCGGCGCCGATACCCGTGGAGCCGCGTGTGGACACGATCGTGTCTGAATGCCTCGGTGTGCTGTTGGTCCATGAGCGCATGTGTGAAACGCTTCTCGAGGCGCGGGATCGTTTCTTAAAGCCGGATGGCGCTGTATTTCCCCGTGTTGGCATCTTGTGCTTTTCGCTTCTGAATGACGCACGCATGTGGCAAGAAGTACGTGCACGCGGCGAATGGTGGAATACCACCGACTTTTACGGCATCGATTTGACGCCGTTTGTCGATGCGGCTCGAGCCGAGGCCTTTGCGAGTCCGGTCGTGGGCTGCTTCTCTCCTGTGCACGTAATTGGCACGGCACCGGACGGTGCCGACACAGACAGCGCTGTGTGTCGCTACATGATGGACTTTAGCACGATCAACATGAGAGACCTTCGTGAATTTGATGTGCCACTCGCCTTTGACTGCATCGATGAGGCCACCGTCGTGCATGGCCTAGGCGCATGGTTCGACCTCTCGTTTCTGCAAGCGGATGATCATCCTGGCATCTACGACGCTGAGCAAAACTATATGACGACGAGTCCCTTTGCGCCGCCCACGCATTGGGCCCAAGTCCGCCTTTTCTTCCCCGAGCCGCTGGCGCTCAATGCCGGCCAAAAAGTGTTCGGCACACTGCACTTTTGTGCCAACAAAAACCGCTCCTACGATATACAAGCTGACATCTACGTTCCTTTTGGCGATGACCAAGGTGCTCAGCAAGCCTTGTACCGCCGTCAAGCTTGGTGGAAGCTGGACAAGCAAACCTACTCTTGGGAAACCATGTAGCTCCATGTGGAGGCATCTTTTTTTTTTTGTAGACGACGCGGCCTTTCCTTTTTTCTGCACAACGATTGGTATGCGGAAACAGTTGGATCCACGGATCCCGACGCTGATCCGTAACAATGTGGCGAGTGGCCACCGGTCATTTTTCGTCGTGGTCGGTGATCATGGACGTGACCAAGTGGTCAACTTGCACTTCTTGCTATCCCAATCCCGAGTTGAGGCACGACCTAATGTCTTGTGGTGCTACAAGAAGGACTTGGGCTTTACGACACACCGAAAGAAACGCGAAGCCAAAATCAAGCGCGACATCAAGCGTGGCGTGCGTGATCAGGATGCTCAAGATCCGTTCGAGCTTTTCGTGGGCGTCACAGATATCCGGTACTGCTACTACAAAGACACGCCCAAGATTCTTGGTCGAACGTTTGGTATGTTGGTGCTGCAGGACTTTGAGGCCCTGACCCCCAATTTGCTGGCCCGCACGATTGAAACGGTGGAAGGCGGCGGTGTGATTGTCCTTCTTTTGCAGAGCATGTCTAGTCTTAAGCAGCTGCATTCGCTGTCGATGGACGTCCACAAGCGGTACAGGACGGCTTCGTCGGACGAAGAGCCTGTCGCGCGCTTTAACGAGCGCTTTCTTCTCTCGCTGAGCTCGTGTCAGGACTGCTTGTTGCTGGACGATGAGCTGAATGTGCTGCCCGTGAGCCGCGGCCGTGACATTCGCCCGCTGCCGGAAACGCAATCGTCGCAAAGCACGGGTGGCGTTGGCGCTGCGGTGCGCCGTGATGAAGCATCGAGGCAGCGAGCTGAGCAGCTGGCTTCGTTACGTGCTGATGTGTCAGAGACGCGCGTCGTGGGCGACGTCATTCGGCATGCTCGGACGATGGACCAGGCGACGGCTGTTCTGACGATCCTGGACGTATTGGCGAGCTCGTCGCTTTCGACTACTGTCACTCTGACGGCCGGCCGTGGACGTGGCAAGTCGGCCGCGCTCGGTCTGTGTCTTGCCGCGGCCATCGCGCACGGCTACAGCAACATGTTTGTGACGTCGCCGAGCCCGGACAATGTCCGTACGCTCTTTGAGTTTGTGCTCAAGGGTCTGGATGCGCTCGGTTACGAGGAGGTGGCCGACTGGGACTTGCAGCGTGGCACGGGCGAGTGGAAAGACACGGTCGTGCGCATCAATGTGTTCCGTGGACACCGGCAAACGATCCAGTATATCCAGCCGCAGGATCATGCCGTACTGAGTCAGGCGGAGCTCGTGGTCATCGACGAGGCAGCGGCGATTCCCCTTCCGATGGTGCGGGCGCTTCTGGGTCCCTACCTCGTGTTCCTCTCCTCAACGATCCACGGCTACGAGGGCACGGGACGCAGCCTTTCCCTCAAGCTGTTTCAGCAGCTCCGGTCGTCGGGGGCCGGGGGTCGATCGCTTAAAGAGGTCGAGCTTCGTGAGCCGATCCGATACGCACCGGGCGACCGCGTCGAAGCATGGCTGAATGAGCTCTTGTGCCTCGATGCTTCGCTGGCCAAGCTGCCTGCGCACGCTCGCGACGGATGCCCTCATCCCAGCACCTGTGAACTGTATATGGTCAATCGCGATACACTCTTTAGCTACCATCCGGCGAGTGAGCTGTTCCTGCAGCGCATCATGGCACTCTACGTCGCGAGTCACTACAAGAACTCGCCCAACGATATGCAGCTATTGAGTGATGCTCCCGCTCATGCTGTCTTTGTGCTGCTGCCGCCCCTCGAGAAGCGCACGAGTCTGCCTGAGCCGCTCTGTGTGATGCAAGTCGCGTTGGAAGGTAATATTAGCCGTCAAGTCATCCTCCAGAGCTTGGCGCGCGGAACGCGCGACGCCGGTGATCTCGTCCCGTGGATCATGACGCAGCAGTTCCAGGACGCCGACTTTGCGAGCCTGTCTGGTGCGCGTATCGTGCGTATCGCCGTGCACCCCGACTATGCTCGCATGGGATACGGCGCTCGAGCGCTCGAGCAGCTCCAGTCGTTCTACGAGGGATCGCTGCTCGACGTCGATGCTCATGCTCACAAACTCGCCCGGGATGCAGCTCGGCCAGCCGTGTCGCGGAGCGAGTGGGGCGGCCGCGATGCCAAGTCCCTGCCGCCCCTGCTTGAGCGCCTGTCGGAGCGCCAGCCCGAGTCGCTCGACTGGCTGGGCGTGTCGTATGGCCTGACGCCCGAGCTCTTTCGATTCTGGAGCAAGGTTGGCTACACGCCCCTCTACATGCGTCAAGTCCCGAACGAGCTGACGGGCGAGTACTCGACCGTCCAGCTCAAGACGCTGCATGGCGAGCAGGCGTGGCTCGGTGCGTTTGCCGCCGATTTCGGCAGGCGGTTCTGCTCGCTGCTCTCGTTCCGCTTCCGCGAGCTCAAGACGACCACGGCCTTGGGCGTGCTCGAAGCCGCGTCAGGCGCATCCACACCGCAGCCGCCCCTGTCGCATGCGGAGCTGCGCTTCTTGCTCACGCCCTTTGATATGAAGCGCCTCGAGTCCTATGGCAACAATGTGCTGGAGCTGCCGATCGTGCTGGATTTGCTGCCGATCCTCGCTCAGCTCTACTTTGCGCGTCGCCTGCGGTCCGCTGACGAGGCCGATGTCGAGCGTATACTGCATGTGAGTGGCCTCTCGAGTGCGCTGCTTCTCGCTGTGGGTCTTCAGCGACGCAACATCGAGGACCTGGCCCACGAGCTGAACATGCCCTTGCACCAGGCACACACGCTGCTTTGCAAGGCTGTGCGTGCTATGGTCCAGAGTCTTCGCGCCGTGGAACGACGCGCGGCGGAGGCAGACGTGGATGCGACGCGCGCCGAACCTGCGCTGCTCGCGCCCGTCGCAGAGAATCTCGAGGCGGAACTGGCGGAGGCCGGCCGACAGGCCGTGCCTGTCGACGCCAGCCGCGCGGCTCTGTCGCAGGAGCTCATGAACGATGCGGAAATGTCCCAATACGCCATGTCGCAAGATCAGGAAGTATGGGAAGAAGCCGAGGCGCGCGTGCGAAAGATGAAAAGCGATACGAGTGGGCGCCCGTACTCGTCGACCTTCAGCGTCAAGACCTCCCACCCGGCGCCAGCGCCGCCGTCGCACCAACGCGCGTCGCGCGCCTCCACGAAGCGGCGCCGTACCTAGTAGCTTCGGCCGAATATAGTGTGTCAGGAGGGCGCACGCCCTGTTTCTCAGCGCCGCCGATGGACGACGCCCGAGCCGCGAGTCCTGCGTCGGAGGCAGGCACGGCGGACGAGCTGCTAGACCGGCTCTTGCAATGTGATGCTCAGCTCGTGGAGCTGCTTCGTACGGCCTCACGCGTGATGCTGTCGCTCTCGGACGAGGCGCCCGCCACATCGTCCGAGGACGACATGACGCAGTGGTTTGCTACACTCCACGTACGTACGGCGCCCAGCTCACGGCAGGACATACAGATCACGCTGCGGCATGCGGCGCATGCGCTTCGACAGGCGCGACTCCCGCCCGTTCTGTCGCCCGCCGCCGCCCAGGCGCGCTTGCGGGGAGAAGTCGGCGTCGCGGGTCTATCGCACACACAGACATCGTCCGCGCCATACAGTCTGTCCACCCTCCGCCTGCGTGAATGCGCATGGCGCCGTGTGGCCGAGTCCTTGGCGCGCGCTCATCACGATACCCAGGCGCCTCTGGTGGCGTCGCTGGCGCGCGGAGCTTCGCTGGCAAGCGACACGTGATGCAGTGGAGCCTCGCCCCCGGCCGGTTTGTAGAGGGCCAGTGGCGAACATAGTGTACGTGTCCTCCATGTCGAACGCTCTGGCATCGCTGAAGCAGTTCACGACGGTCGTCTCGGACTCGGGCGACTTTGAGTCGATTGCCGTGTACAAGCCACAGGATGCAACGACGAACCCATCGCTGATCCTCGCTGCGGTGAAGGGGGAGAAGTATGCCAGGATGGTCGCTCCGGCCGTCGAGTATGCCAAGGCCCAGGGCCATAGCCGCCAAGAGATCGTGGAGCATGCCGTAGACCGCCTGCTCGTGTCGTTCGGAGAAGAGATCCTCAAGATCATCCCGGGCCGCGTGTCAACGGAGGTCGATGCTCGCCTGTCGTTCGATACGCGCGCGACGATCGACAAGGCCATCAAGCTGATTGAGCTGTACGAGTCAGTCGGTATCTCGCGCGAGCGCGTGCTGATCAAGATCGCGTCGACGTGGGAGGGTATCCAGGCGGCGCGCGAGCTCGAGTCGAAGCACGGCATCCATTGCAATCTGACGCTGCTCTTTAGTTTCTGCCAGGCTGTGGCGTGTGCGGAGGCGAACGTGACGCTCATTTCGCCGTTCGTCGGCCGTATCCTGGACTGGTTCAAGAAGCACCAGCCCGACGCCGACTACACGGGCGCCAACGACCCGGGCGTCAAGTCGGTGCAGCACATCTACAACTACTACAAGCAACACGGCTACAACACGATCGTCATGGGTGCTTCGTTCCGCAACGCGAGCGAGATCACAGAGCTCGCTGGCGTGGACTACCTGACGATTGCACCCAAGCTGCTGGACGAGCTGAAGAACAGCCCGACGGCCCTGGAGCGCAAGCTGTCGAAGGAGCAGGCACTGGCCGCACCGCCGATCGAGAAGTGCTCGTACATCGATGACGAGCCTGCCTTCCGCTGGGCGCAGCTGGAAGATGCGATGGGCTTCGAAAAGCTCCACGAGGGTATCCGCAAGTTTGCCGACGATGCCGTGACGCTGCGAGACATTATCGGCCAGCATCTGTAGATCATGATCCGTTCTTGTTCTTGCCGTGGGGCGACGGCCCCGCATTCAGCTCAGCCGGGTCTAGCGGGTCGCTGGGCGGCATGGCATAGTCCATCGACCGCAGGTGCTCGTGCGCATGGTGCTGGCTCTGCTTGCGCTGCATCGCGCGGAACTGATTCTCACGCCACCACCACGCCCGGGCGTGTGACACGAGGTGGGCGTCTGGTTTGCGCGGCGACTGAGCGCCAAACGCCGAGGTGCTACTGCCGCCGACCGACAGGCCGATGCGCCGCAAGCGCGCGAGCCGACGCAGCCCTGCGACCGACACGAGGAGCGCCATCACGTAGGCAACGCCACTCATTAGGTAAAAGGCATGTGGGTGCTCCTCGAGATGCGAGGTCAAGTTCATACCGAACAGGCCGACAAAGAGCGTCGCGGCCGACACGCCGAGCGTCACGATACTCGTGCCGAGGTCCAGCGTGAGGAGCCGGTTGCGGTTGCTGTCGAGGATCAGCTCGACGATCTCCTGCGTATTGTTGACGTTCGCACAGATCTGGTCAATCTCCGAAATGACTTCTTCCACCTGCTTCTCGAAACTCTCGAGCAGCAGCTCGAGATCCTCCAAATTGCTCTTCTCCGTCTTGAGGAGGCCCTTTTGGGCATCGGTCAGATACATGAGCGCCATGTCCTCGTCATTCTCGAGCACTTCCGTCACGGCCACTTTGACACCGCGCGATCGACTGAGAAAGCCGTTCAGTTTGCGCGAGATTTGCAGCAGCATGCGCAGTTTCTCTCGGTCAATGTCGTCTTCCAACGCCTCAAGCAGGTCGTCCACCACGATCCTCAGCCAGCTGAGTTCAGAGCGCAACGCATCCAGCACCGACGCAAGGATCGATTCCAGCGCACGGAACTCGTACGGCAGCGACGACGCATTTTGCCGCAGATTGTGCTCCAAATTGTACACAAAGGCGGAGTGAAGCCGCGGATTGCTCGTATGATAGCTCTCAAACAACAGCACCGCATCCGACTTGACCATCGCGCGGATGTGCAGAATATTCACCAGGATGCCCGTCCGGCGCGCCAAGATCGTCGGCACCAAATTCGGCACGCGTGAATCAATCTTTCGAAGATCCCGCGGCTGGAGCCCGTGATGCGAACACAGCTCCGACTTTTTAAACAGGCCCGAAATCGTCTTGATCGAGCCCTTCGAGTCCAGAATCGTGCACCGCAGCAGGATGTTGGGCGAGAGCTGCGTGAGGCCTACGCCCGATACACCCGCCGCCGGGCGTGGCGGCGGCTCCGACATGGTATAGGAACGCCTCGGCACAGCGCACGCCACACGCACCGGCGAGCGAATATGCCTCGCCACCGTCGCCGCGAGCGACCCGCCCACTCGGTTCATTCGCGGTGGTGTCGCGGTAAGAACCAAGTGGAGTGGATGGACGGACACGGCGCTACGTTCGTATGGATCGGCAAATTGCCTGGTGGCCAGCGCATGCGCCATGCCTCGACGCGTGTGCGCGCGTCGTGAGCCAGGTCGTGGGACGAGATGAGTCGTACGTACGCGATCTGCTGCAACAAGCGCACGGTGTGCCGTGGACGATCTGCAACCCGTACTTTGAAGCCCACGTCGAGCACGTGTACGTACGAGACCGATGCGAGGCACAGCCACGGCCGGCGATCGTGCTGCTCGTGCCACATACGGCAGAGAGGGCTGTGCATGCGCGCATCATCGCCGAGGCGGTGGACGGCCTTGCAGCGTCCGTGTCGCTCGTCGTCGGCCTGCCTGTCGTAGGCGAGGCGCCTGACGTAGACGAGCTCGATGCATGGTACGGACAAGCGGGGTGGGAGTATATAGCGCCGACGCACGACGCATCTCGGCGCATTTCCGAGGCCCTCATGGTGCATCCATGGCCCGGCATGCATCTCACGGGCAGGGGCTGGCCCCAGTGGGAGGACGCCCCGAGTGACGACTCGGACGCTTCGATGGGCGCGTTTCAGTCGTGCCCACCCGTCGACGACGACGCCGGATGAGCGGGCCGCCCTGGCAATGGGCCACAGACGCATGCGGCCCGATCCTTACACCAACACACGTGTTTCTATACATATTAAATACACATTCCCGATACTTGCGCCGCCAGCAACTGATCCAACGTAGCCACCATCTTCGAGTCTTCCTGACCCGCCTGTTTTTCGTACGCATACATGTCGGCCCGCACCGCCTGCAAGTGCTGACGCCACGCAGAGTCCGACACGGCGAGGTGGAACTGCGTTCGACAGAGGAAAAACGATTCCATGCGGTTGAGTTCGTCCAACGGAATCCCCGTGATCTCGTGCCATGTCTTGTTCAGGAACGTGTGGTCATCCAAAAACTTGTTGGCCATCATCAGACCAAGCGTAAGCAGCTTGAAGGGTGTGGTGGAAATCGGCTGCGCCAGCAAACTCAGGCCCGCATGCGTGTCGCCTGAGCCATCGTCCGGCCACATCGTTCCCTGCAGCATATGGATGTAGTGCAGAGCCAGCAGCAGGGTCATCGGCGACACGAGCGTCTGCGTGAGTACCTGGTGCGTGAAATGCCGGAAAGCCGGGTTGACTTCGCCCAGCAACGCCGCATGCTCCCGCTTCATCGACATCCGTGCACGACGACTGGGCGTCGTCGCAGGGGTGAGCGCCACCGTCACCGACTTGGACATTGGCAGGCCCGTTCGACCCGTGCACTGATCCAACGACGGGAAGGGACGCTGCTGCATGTGTCCCATCGCACGCACGAGGCGGTGCAAATCAGCCGATCGCTCGTCGTGCGAGGGCGGCAGCGACACAAGCGGCGGCTCACTGAGCGCCTCCTCCGACAGCGTCGCTGTAATGTTCGGCGGTGTCACTGGCTCCGCCATACTGTGCGAACTGTACGAAGACGCCGAGAGGCAGTCGTCCGTAGGCAGTGACTCGGGCGAGAGCGAACGCGTCTCGCGATGCAGCGAGAGTCGAGCGCCACTGCGTGTCGCGGATCGCCTCAGCCCCACGAGCTCCGCACTCGTCCTCCATACCGCCTCAGCCCCGAAATGCGATAAAATCACGGCCGTCTTTTCCAGTGGCACGGGCGGACGAGCCACCTCGCTTTGGACGACATCGCACGCCTCCGGCTCTGGCTCAGGACACACGGGTGGCCCGGGCGGTACGGGCACATGCATCGGATGAGCAGCGCCAGCATACGTAGGCATCTGAGGCGGCACAGCATACGGCGGCGGCCAGGCTGGCACAGGCGCACGGTACATGCCCCACGCGTCTACACGCGGCATAGCGGGCGCCTGTGGTGGCCATGACGGCACGGGAGGCGGTGGCGGCGGCATCATCATCGGTGCCGAGCCGTACCACGCATCGTACGGGTACGCCTGCAAGATGAACTGCGGCGGACAATACGTCCTAGCCGCCTGCGGCTTCGGCGCCGGTGGCGGAGCACACAGATACACAGGCTGCGCATACGAAGCGGCATCGTATGGCCTACCTGTATGTGGGTCACATTGATTCACGTATGGGAGGCCCATGTGGGCAGATACCACCATATTGGCCATGATCCAAGGTGTATGGGTGCTGGTGGTCGGCTGCGAACGACGGGGGAACAGCTGCCAACCTCACTCGGAAGCCAGCCCTGAGCGAGTGACGTTTGTGGTCAGACTCTCAACCCAAATGCCCAACGTGGCAGAGCTCCCAAGAATCAATGCACTGGCCTGGTAGGGTGAGCAGCAAGGGAGGGGCGAGGACGCTTTTTTTTTTTTTTGGAGGGAAGGTGAGACGACCGTAGGAGGAGTGCCTCGTTCTTTGGGCCATCCCCGCGCCAGGCCACAGGAGCGAATCACATACGTCTTCGGCGGATCCTTCGCAGACTACGTCTCGGCCGAGAAGAACGAGCTCCTTCGTGGAGCAGGGGACGCGTCACGGGTCCTCTGCGAGGCTGCATGGCCGACTCGGCGTACATTCGCGATACCTACGCTCACTACGCGCGCACAGGCGTGCCCCATGATGGGATAGCGGAGGGTGTAGAGCATACGCGGTACAAGCAGGACGTGCCGCCTTGGGAATGTGTGGACCCGCCTACCTCACCGCCGCCTTCGCTGCGTGTCGACCGGTACGGATTCTTTGACACGCCGAAACAGCCGTCCTGCATCGTGCTGGCTCGACATGTGTACGTACACAGACGTATGCTACAACGTACGCGGCAAGCACGCACGCCCAAGTCTCACGTGCGTGAGCCATCGGCGGACCATGTCAAGACGATGCTCGATCACAGGGCTTCGTCAGATCAGAGGCGGGCATGGCGGCGCAAGCGCAAGTGGCACGGCATGCTGAACGAAAGCAAGCGGTGCATCGAAGCGGGCGTGTCCAATACCCTCCTCCAAAGGCGCGTGTTCAAAGGCATCCCCGACGACATGCGCGGCTTGGCATGGTACGCCCTTTCGGCCCAGCATAGCAGCCACGACCCACGCCTCCTGTCTCTGACTGACTATCTCCAACATGCGTCAACGTCCGACGTACAGATTGATCTGGACATCCCACGCACTGTGCGTGGTCACAAATCATTCCATACGCGGTATGGACGCGGACAATGCGACTTGTTTGGTGTGCTGCATGCCATGAGTCTCATGTGCGCCGAGTGTGGCTACTGCCAGGGCATGGGCCCCCTCGCCGCCATGCTGCTGATGCACATGCCGGCGTCGCATGCGCTGCGTGTCATGCGGCGCATGCACGACGTGTACGGCTTTCACGAGCTCTTTCGACCTGGCTTCCCAGGCCTCCGAGCCGAGTTCTATGTGCTGTCCCAACTCCTGGACGCACTTGTCCCTCGTATGGCCCAGGCCCTAGCGCAAGCAGGACTTGCACCTAGCGCTTACGCCACACGGTGGCTCCTAACCGTGTTCCACGATGCACTGCCCCACGCGACCCAACTGCGCATTTGGGATATCTTTATGGCATGTGGCCGAGACGCATTGCTCGTCGTGGCCGTCGGCCTCCTTCGTGCCTTGGACATGGAGCGATACGCCAGCCGCACAAACGACATGCTCGAATGCCTGTGGTCCCCTTTCTTGCCCGAAGACGACGACGCGCTCCTGGCATGGGTACAACACACCCTGCACAGCCGCCGCGTCCAAACCTGTATACAGCAGTCACGCGCCGAGTGGAGCCGTCTTGTGGAGCAAGGCCACGACGGCTCGGCCTTTGTGTAAATACCTCCACTAGACACCGTTGATGACGTCGAGAACGCGGCCGGCGCCGCCGCTGACAGCCCTATGTCGGCGAGGTACGTTCAGCCTGCTTACCCCAGTCATTCTACGTCACATTTCGAGTACGTAGGCACGACTGACCTCAGCTCTGTACGATGTAGGGGACATGCCCTACCGAGTGGCAGCACCCCTCTTGCAGCAGTGCAAACCGGAGCAGCTGCGCATGATCGAAGAGGCTTCACCCCACCTGCTCGAACACACAAACGAAATTTGGCAACGTGCTTGTCTTCGCGACTTTTCCGAGCTGCGCAAGGCACAACAGGACGGCACGCTAGAAGCACCGCCCAGCTGGCGCGACTTGTACCTGACCAAGCAGCAACAAACAGAAGAAGCCAAGGCCCTCGCTACAGCACGTATCAAGGGCCGGTATGCCGAGCACAGCGCACAAAAAGACGCGAAAAAACTTGTCGTGTCTAACGTCCCTATACCCACTCACCGCCGCGCTCGGCGGCCCGCGCCGTCTCGGCCGTCCACGCCATACGAGTCCAAGGGACGATCCATGCTGCTCAAGGCACGCACAGGCCTCGCGATGCGGACGCGCCAGATGATGCGCCCCCGCGGCTTGCGCCCGCCGCGCCGCACACCTCCCTCGTCTCGTCCATAGCCGTCACGTGATACCGAGAGAGCGGTGAGCCCCCGCGCCGGGGCTGGCATGGCGTTTGGTGCATGTCGTTCAACTTTGCATGGCCCCAGTTTTCACCCGAGTTTTACCAATATGCAATGGAGACACTGACGATGGCGCTCAATCGGGGCCAGAAGCCCAAGTCGATCGTGGGCGACATCATTGTCAAGGAACTGCATATGGGCACGACACCACCTGAACTCGAGATTCTCGAGATTGGCGACTTGTCGCGCGAGCGTTTTCGGGGTATTTTCCGGTTTGTGTACAGTGGGGATGCGTACCTCGAATTTTCGACGGGCGTCCAGGCGAATCCGCTCGCGCGTGGCTCTGACGAGCCGAGCTTCTTCCGTGCCTCGTCCACGGCCCGCGGCATGTTATTCGCGGCGAGTCCACTGACTGTGCCCATGCGCGTGCGTCTTTCTGAGGTCAAGCTACGTGCCATTGTGGTGCTAGTCGTCTCGCGCAACAAAGGTATCACACTCGTGTTCAAAAACGACCCCCTCGAGAGCGTCAAGGTCAGCTCTACGTTCGACGGTGTCGGTGTGATTCAGCGCTACCTGCAGGAAGAAATTGAGGGGCAGCTCCGCGAAATGTTCCGTGACGACTTGCCCAGCATCATTCACCGCCTGAGTCAAGACTGGCTCTGTGCAGATACGGACGACAAAGCCACGCCACCTCATCCGACGCCGCCACCTGTCCCATCCGTCGATCACGCACGGCCATCGGCGCCCTCGTCCATGGACTCGGAGGCATGGCCTATCGACGACACAGCTGATGTACCTCTCTCTGTGCTGGCATTGGAAGAGGCGACGCCGTCGACGCATTCACCACACCTCGCCAAGCTCGCTGCCACATCGCAAGGCTCACGCGGCCTCAAAGACCTTGTCCAGCCGTCTTCATCGCAAGGCACCTCTTTTGCACGCACCTTTCACACCACAAGTCGCGTGCGTGTGCCGCATACACGCACCTCACCGACGTCGCTGTCGATGCCCGCTACGCCCACCCGACCCAATTCGGTCAGCTCCGACATCTCCGGGCACCTGGCCGAATTGCTTCGTGCGAATCATACACTGAGTCCCTTTACACCCCACCCGCGTCTTGTGGCATTGCGCACGATGCCGGCTCATCGCGCACGCCCTAGTCGCGTGCACGCTCAGCAAAAGCGGTCATTCACGCTGTCCTAGAGGCAGTATCCCTCATCGAGGATCGGAGGCCGCAGTGAGAGCCGCTGAGCCGCCTGCTGAATCGCCTCCAGAGACAGGATAAAGGCGGAGGAGGTCGAAACCAACAGACCCGCATGGGCCAAGGCCAATGTCGCGTCGTCGCTTCGCAGACCGGCTGCGTCAGCGATGCGTGCGAGCGTCGTGGTCATGGGTATCGATGCATGTGGGATGGATGTTAGCGGCTCGTCGGGCCGCTCAACTCGCTCTTCGCCAGCCCATCCGCCACGCCGCCGCCGTCGGCGCCGGGGAGACGGTGAGGTGGGCATGGAGTGTGGCGCAGGAGGCTTGTGCCCGGCCAAGATGGCGCGGATTATCGCGCCCTCCGGCGAGTAGGCGGCGAGTAAGGTGCGGACGAGCTGTGCCGACCAATACGCCATATACCCTTTTAGGCCGAGGTCGGACAGCGGACGTTCCGGCGTGCCAGGTGTATCGTCTGAGCGGGAAAGATAGTAACTGTACTCCATAAGCAGGGTGCCGTATCCCCGTCGCTGGTACGGCGGGAATACGACGATGCAAGCAAGGTTGTAGTGATCGTACGAGACTTTTTCCTTGGAGAAAAATCCCAGCACATGATCAAATTGGCTCGAGGCGTCGGTCAATACATACGCCCAAAAGGGTGCCACATCAAAGAACACCGTCTTGTGGTCGATAAATAGCTTGCCGAGCAGACACAAATTCTGGACATACAGCTTTTGCTGAGCACCATCCACCTCCCACAGAATGTGCGCTCCACGCTGGTACACCTTTCGACCCGGCGGATGTGTATAGGTACAGGTGCGGCGATGTGCGTGGAACGTGTGCGCTGAGCGCATATACTTCAAGCACCCATGGCAAATCCATAGCGTCGGTGCCTGGATCGGGTATGGGCTTGTGTACCATGTGCGTATGACATAGTCGTCAAAGACCACCCGCTCTATGGGAGGCGGCGGCCGTGGGTGGTGGGCCATCACTGTCCCAAAGTGGAGGCACACGCGGCCCTTGACGAGACGCCCTGGCTCTGTCCCACGCCTCCGAGATGGCAGCCTCGCCAGAGGATGCGTTCCCCAATCCGTACGATCCGCCGGCCGGCGAAAATAGGAATGCGACCGCGTCTGAGGCACCGTCAGCACCGGCGCAAGACAGCGAGGAGGATGAATTGTCTCGAGCTCTACGTGCATCGCTCGTAGTGCAGCAAGACCAGGCGCAAAAGCGGCAGGACGAAGAGGAGGCCATGTTGCAGGAGGCCTTGAGGGCCAGTGAAGCCGAGCACGCTATGCAGCAGCGCGAAAGGGAGCAGCAGCAGCAACGCATCGAGGAGATCATGGAAGAGTCGCGCCGCGAAGCGTATCGCGACCAGCGACGCCGCGAGGCAGAAAAACAGCGACATGCACTGTTGGAGATGGAAATAATCGCGCAGAGTCGACAAGAGCATGAGCGACGGATCCGTGCGCTCTCGCCAGGCCCACCAGACTCCCACTCGATCGAGTCTGCCCCCGAGATGGAGGCGCTCTTGTGGCTCCGTGCGCGGCCCTCGATATTAACGCCTGGGGGCAGTATAAGTCAAGGCGTACCGATACAGGATGAAGCAGAGCATCAGGCGCCAGAGGCGCTGTCGTATCAAGAGCCAACGAATCCATGGGTGCGAGAGCCGGCGCCACCTTCACCTGACCAAGAGCCCGAGCTGCCGAAGCCTGTCCCGCCCGAGTCACACACGCTGAGCCGGTACGAACAAATGTTTGGGCGCCATGAAGAAGAGGATGATGGATTTCTGTCTGACGTGCCAGAAAGTCCGTGGTCGACGAGTGACGATGAGCCGCCCGTTTCGTCGGCAGAGCCGGACTCGTGTGCCGCCGAGGCGCCTCTTACCGAACCTGCTCCACAAGATCCGGGCTGGGAGGAGCCAACGGCCCAGCAAGACGACTGCGATGCATCCGCTGCTCCGGCCGAGTCGCCGCCTCAGCTTGCCGCTGAGGCAACCGACCACGATCTCCCGCTTCTTCCGTATCCGCCAGAGTACGCCGAGGGGCAGCCAGCTCTGCGTGGCGTCCAGTTTGGTACGGCGACGCATGCCTACGCCATGGATCTGTATGCACCGAGCGGTGCCATATTATACCCTACACCGGACGTGGCGTCCGAATGCTGCATGCCACCGGAGCACAAGCTCTACTTCCCTGATGTGATTGAGCTAGGAACGGAGCGACCGTACTTTGTGTTGCGTGCGTACTCGTGGAAGATGCTCTTGCAGGCCATGGCATGGCACGGCAAGACGCGCGTCGAGGCGCCTTCCTCGAGTCTGTACTTGCACGTCGCGCTCTCCGTGCCTCGTCGCGCCGACACTCTGCCGTTTGCGTCGCCGTCGTTTGCGCTCCTCGCTCTCAGCACTCGGAGCCAGCCCCTGCTCAAGACGCCGGAGATAGCGTCTTTCTGCAAGGAGCGGCAATCTACGCTGACGTGCGTGCCCTTGGTGTCTCACCCCCTGGCTCTGCCTACGGACCTCGTGACGCTCGCTCATACGCTGTTCTCCGCCCCGCAGCTCAGTCATGCTTCCTCCCTGCGTGAGCTGCACCAGGCCATCTCGATCGAAGACGACTGGCTCGAGACGCGGAGCCAGTGCGTCCCGCTGTCGTCGGCGCCGCTCCTGGGGGCACTGGAGCAGCAATGCCTCCACCAGCAACTGACCCTGCACCAACATCCGCTCGAGCCACTGCAGGACAGCCAGGACGCGCCACCACCTCGCGAGCACTTTCGAGACCGCATGCGCCGCAAGCTCTCGCGGTGGAATGTGGCGTCGAACGTCGCACCCGAGGAGGATCTCGCGACGTGGATCACACCGTACGACCTGTCCTCGGTGCCTCCATAGCCGCTTAGTTAAGCATACGACGCCTTGCCTTTCCACGTCATGGTGCACATTACCGTGCCGGACTGGGTCGTGCACAAGCCGGATGAGCGCACGAAGCGCACGACGATCTACAGCGTGAGTGTGCATCCAGACGGCACGCGCATCGCTACGGGTGGACTCGATACCAAGATTCGGATATGGGCCACGGCGCCGATCCTCGATGAGGACGCGCGTGAGCCGCGGCACCTGTGCACGCTGGCACGCCACACGGGCGCAGTGTTAGCTGTGCGCTTCTCGCACTCGGGACGCTACCTCGTGTCTGGCTCCGATGACACGGTCGCTGTGGTGTGGGAGCTAGACGAGTCGGCGGCCCCGACGTCGTTTGGGTCCTCGGAGCCAGCCCTTGAGCACTGGCGCATGCATCGCCGGCTGCCAGGACACACCTCGGACGTCACCGACGTTTCCTGGAGTGAGTCAGATACGTATCTCGCGACCGTCGGTCTCGACTCGCTCGTGATCATCTGGTCCGGCGACACGTTCGACCGGGTGCGGACCATTCGTGGACACCATGGCTTTGTGAAGGGCGTTGCCTTTGACCCGACCGAGCTGTTCCTCGCTACGAGCAGTGATGACCGCACAGTCAAGGTATGGCGCACGCACGACTGGGGGCTCGAGGCGTCGATCTCAGACCCGTTTCGCAGCAGTCCCAGCAGCACCTTTTTCCACCGCCTGTCGTGGACGCCGGACGGCAAATTCTTGCTCACGGCGAATGCGATGAATGGCCCCGTGTTTGTGTCGAGCATTGTCGAGCGGTACACGTGGGCCTCCGACCTGGCCCTCGTGGGACACGAGCATGCCGTGTCGGTAGCCGCCTGCAGTCCCCAGTGGTTCCAGCGTCCCGACCAGCCGCCTGTGTCAGTCGTCGCTCTCGGCGCACAGGACCAGACTGTATCTGTATGGGTCACAGGCATCCCCCGGCCCCTCCTGGTCGCGCGCGATTTGTTCGAGCGGCATGTCATGGACATGCAGTGGTCCGCGGATGGCTACACGCTCTATGCGTGCTCGTCGGACGGCACCGTCGCCGCCCTCGCCTTTGACGCCTCCGATCTCGCACCCGTCGCCCCCGAAGATGTCCTCGCGACAGCCCGGCGACAGCTCGGCGCCGTGCCTCGCGCTCGCCCCGCCGTGCGACAAGCTCCCCCGCAACGCCCCCTCGCTCCCCCGATCCTTCATGTCCATCCTCCGCAGCGCCTCGTCCAAACCATCACCCGGGATCAGCATGGAAAACGACGGATTTGCCCTACGCCCGTAGGCGCCTCGCCAGCCAGCATGACGACGATGCCCAACATACCCACCGAGCCACCGACGCTCGTTTCGTGGCCGCGGCCGGATCCGCGGACCCGCCTCTTTGATACCCACCGCACGCCGCTGGAGCCTGCCCACCCGCTGGACGTCGACCTCGATGACGAGCAAGTGATGGACGACATCTCCGTGGCATCGTCCCAGACATACACGCAGGACGGCATCGAGGGTGTCCTCGAAGTCCGCAATGACGCGCACTCTGCAGAGATCGCATGGGTCGCGCATGAGCGGGTCCGCTGGGTCGATTATGCTCCGTGCGCCGTTCTGTGTGCGGCTATCAGCCCGTGCGTCGTGTGTGTGGCCCTTTGTGATCATACGCTCGTGTGGTACACGCACCACGGCCGACGTACGGCGTCAATGATGCTTGGCGTGCCGACCGTCAAGCTCGCTGCCTGTGGTCCGTACGTGGCGGCCCTCGGCCGCGACGCCCGTGTCCGCTGGTGGCATGCTCAGCAGCGCGTGGCACTCGGCGACGTGCCTCTCCCGCGCGACTCTGTGGCTGCCATGTACGTCCACACCAACGGCGTGCCCGTCGCCGTCCTCCGTCGGCGGCAGTGCATCGTCGCCCTCGATACCAAGACACAGGCGTTCGTGTGCATTGGCCACGCCGCGCTCGCACGCCTAAGCACGTCATGGGACGTGCGACTCCGCCAAGGCGCGCATGCGCCCGTGCGGCAAGCCGAGTGCGTGCTGAACGATGCGCTGGCCACACAGACGATGGAGCCTGAGCGTGGTGTGACGCCCGTGCGAGTGCTGACAGCCACGATACGGCACCTTGAAATGCGCATGCAAGCAGCCGAACTGCTCGAAAGCGCAGGAGAGTACCGCGAGGCACTGCATGCGCTCGCCACGGTACTCGCCACGGAAGGTCTGGCCCTGCAGGCCGACGACTTGCTGCGCTCGCTGCTTGGGCCGATGTACTATCGCCCCGATGCCCCGGCATGGGATCCGTGCGTGCTCGGCATGCCGAAGCGCGAGCTCCTTGCCTCCGTGCTCACGACCATGCAACAGCACCGCCGACTCGACACGCTCGTGCACGGCGTCCAACACGTGCTGCGCACTCTCGCATCCGATGCCACATGAGACTGTCACGTAGATGCATACAGTGTACACTAGGGGAACCACTACCTACAAATAGGGGGACGAAGAACAGGGGAGCAGCTGCTTACCAAATAGTGTGGCCACCACTGACGATAATGTCCGAGCCGTTGCAGAAGGACGACGCGTTGCTGGCGAGCCAGACGACCACACCACGGAGTTCGTGCGGCAGACCAATGCGGTTCATCGGGTTGGCGTCGCTCCAGCGCTTCAGCATGCCAGGATCAGCATCCAGCTGGCTGGCCACAAGACTCGTGCGGAAGTAGCCCGGCGAAAGCGTGTTGACACGGATGTTGTACGGACCCCACTCAGCAGCGAGGTTGCGGCCCAGCTGAAGCACGGCCGACTTGCTCGTGTTGTACGCCACCCACGACTGGTCACGGTTCACGACCGTGCCGGACATGGACGCGGTGAGGATGATCGAGCCAGATACATTCGGGTTGTTGCGCATCACACGAGCGGCGGCCTGAGCCGTGATAAAGACGCCGACCGTGTTGACCTCCAACACCTTGCGGAAGTCATCCACTGGGTAGTCCATCGCAGGGTACGATTGCATGATGCCAGCATTGGCCACACACACATCGACCGTGCCGGTGCTCGAGTCCTTCTCAATGTACTGCATCGCCTCGTTCATCTCTTCCGCGTTCGTCACGTCCGCCGTGATAAACTCAATCTGGCGGTCAAGCTGGTGGCAGTGCTTGGCGACCTTCTTAAAGTCTTCGCATGGCTCCTTAGCACGGTCAATCACGTAGACGTGCGCACCTGCCTCGACGAAGGCCAGCGCCATCTCCAGACCAAGACCGCGGTTACCGCCCGTCACCACAGCCGTCTTGCCCTCGAGCGAAAACTCGGCAAAAATCGACGTGGTGTGCTTGTCCAGAGACTCGGGGCACAGATTCAGCACGGCATTCACACCAATGTTGCTGGGGTTCGGGTTGGGGCCGGGGTTCGTAGGCATATCTTCAGGGTTAATCTTGGGGCGGTCCGGCGCTTCCCAATGCTTGAACTTGAGCGCAGCGGAACTGAACGAGATAGCACGCGACATCACAGGCAGCTTCGTACGCACGCCGGCCGTGCGCAGCAGCTGGGAAGGGATCATACGAATGGCGGACATCAAAGGAACACGCAGTGAGACAACCGGGAAGAAAGATAAGGCAGGGTTCGAATTTCCACGGCGATTTTCTTTCGCACCCCAACCAACGGCCTCCTGTGGGTTTTTACCCGTTCGCTGCATGCACGGGACAACCACGGCCCACCCATGTCAAGTGCCACGTGGCTAGATAAACCACGGCCCCCTCGAGCCTGGTCCAATTCGCTATAAACGAATGCGGAGCGTACCCTGATTCTTCGCCTCGCGCAGCGCGTGCATGGTGGTGATCGCATCAGTGCCACCTATCGCCTTTTGCATGTCAGCGTCCTCAACCATCATGAAGGGATTGTGTTGCAGCTCATCGCTGAGCGTGTAGAGACCCGTAGTCACGCCTCCGTTACGCCCTAAACGCACGTCCGACACGAGACGCTGTATACCTGGTGCATGCGGCAAGACAGCCGCACTAAAGGCCACATTCGAGGCCGTGTACTCATGTCCGCAGTACACAAGTGTATCCAGTGGCAACTGCCTCAGCACAACATTCAGCGCACGGTGCATGTCCTCGGCCTGACCTTCAAAGAACCGGCCACATCCTGAAATGAACAAGGTATCACCCGTAAACACGCCGCGTTTCTTTTCGCCATCGGCACCCTCCTTCAGGCCATGTGGCAATTGGGCTAATGCGTCCTCACTGCGCTCATCTTCCACGAAAAAGCAAATGCTGTCGCGTGTGTGGCATGGCGTGGCGTAGGCCTTGACAAGGACCTTGGCCCCATCGCTAAACAGCTCAAAAGTGTCGCCATCGCGCACGACATGCGTCACGCTCGCGATGCTGGCAGCGCCACCCCATATCGGGCGTCCAGGAAATGTCTTGGCAAAGGCATCATTTCCGCCAGCGTGATCATAGTGGCCATGCGTCGTTATGGAACCCACAATGTCTGTGTCCTGCAGCCCCAACGTATGGGCAGCGCGGCGCACGGTGGGCACGTCGTAAGGGTCCACAAACGCCCCCTGGGGTCGCGCCCCCTTCGGCGTGGACATGACAATGTAGGCATAGTTGTCCTCGCGCACAGGAACAGGAATGATTCGCATGTGGCGTCGTGGTATACGAGGAGCCAACGATGGACTCAAGCGCGCTTGTCGGACTCGATGCAGACCCAGTGACATAAGCCTAGACGGGCGTCGTAGAGGCACGTGCACAGAGAAAAGGAGGTATCTATCAGTTGTTCTGGCTAAATTTGTAGCCGCACTTGGGGCAGTCGTAGAATACAGTGGTGCCCTCATCGGCACTGCGCAGCTGAAGCGTATGATAGTTCATTTCCTCATTGCCACATCCCGGACACTTTTCCTTGATAGTCGCCTGCTCCATTTCCACGTCGCCATCGTCGCCGGTATGACTCACGAGCTGACGCTTTTGGCGCAGGATGGATGGAAACGCAGTGGGATGTGACCGGGTCACGATCGCAAGATTATCATAAACTGTTGTGTTAGGCTCACGCCACGTACTTCGAGCATCGTGTGACGTGCCGCATGGCGCGCATGTCAGGACGTCATCATTGTTCGGTAGATCAAGTAGACTACCACATGCACTGCAAAAGAGCAGCGAGCCAATTTTGTCTGCATAAGCTGGCGACAACGTACCTGGCACCACCGTCGACACCCCCACCGACATGGCAACGATCAAGCGATTGGACGTGCGGCGCTCAAAAAAAAAGTGGGTCACGTGTATTATGCGGCTCCGAGCGTCTGTGTCTCTACATGCTAGCGGAGGCGGATGCCAAAGAGGTGCTCGAGCTGCTCGCAGCTTTCATAGACCTCAGATCTGATCTTTTCTAGTTTGTCCTTGTTTGCCTGATGTGAGTGCAATATACGTACGCCAAATCCAAAAAATCCCTGTGCATCAAGCATGCGGCGCCGCTTGTATTCCTGTGCACTGTCACACTGCCTGTACAGTTCCTTCATCCATGCCTCCTCGACGCGACGCTCAAAGGCACGCAGCTCAGATGAGCTCTTATCACTTGAAAAGCGTTGAACACTTCCACCGTGCCGCGTCGCCTTGGTCGTCGCAGTGACATACGGGTGCTTGGCGAACGCAACAGGATCGACAAAGTACAAGATGCCACGGTCCAAGGTCGTGCGTTGCGCACGGTGCAAGGCCGTTGGGCGCCACCGGAAGTCAGGGTCAGAAACTGTGAACAAATTAGGCAGGTATGACAGCATCGTGCAGAAAAGGAGAATGAGTAGGGGCAAGACTTGGAACCACATCGCAGTTTGGCTCGCATTTTGTGCGCTTTGTTGTCCTGCCTGCCGCGTCCGCGTACCAGGGCGGTAATAGTGCGTCCGCATGCCAGGTCCTCCGAACGTGAATACGGGCGTTGTGCCAAAGGGTCCGCCGCCCATACCGCCACCGAAAAACATGTTGAAGAGGTCTTCCGGGTCCATCTCGGCCCCCGGGCGCATGCGCGTGCTTTGAAACTGTGCAAAAGGGTGCGCCGACGCACTCGAAGATGCCGCACCAAAGCGGCTTTCGGGGTCTCCGCCAAATTTGTCGTACATCGATCGCTTGTCTTTGTCTGATAGCACGGTAAAGGCCTTGCTAACGAGCTTAAACGCTTCGTCTGCGCCGGGCGCGCGATTCTTGTCGGGATGAAGTTGCAGAGCAAGCTAAAGTCAGCAGCTTATACGCACCTTTTTGTAAGACTTTTTCACCTCCGTATCCGTCGCTGTCTTTTGCACATTGAGCACGGCGTAAAAGTCGCCGCCTGCCCGCTTCACACGACGCACAACCTCGACCTGCTGTTCGGTATATTCACTTCGCGAGCCTTCTGTATCGATCTTTCGCGTCTCTGTTTTTGTGGCCATGTATACTGTTTCTTTGGGCGCCGAAGACGTGCCCGAGTCAGCAGACGGTGTGCCCTGTGTGCCTTTTTCCTTGAGCCGTGTAAAGAGAGCCATGGCCTCTGGTGTCGAGTATATGGCCACGCTCTTGCGGGCCCACTTCAGTGCCGCATCTATATTGCCATTCTCGTCGTGCTTCCGAGCGAGATCGAGCGCTTTACGCGCCTCGTCGGCATCCATCTGCCACACACAAAGGGATGGGGGCAAGACGATGACGTTGGCGGGTGTTGGGAAATAAGGGGTACCTCCACTAGAAGGAACTACCTACGACGCCCTGAACATGACGTGAACCTACATGACCATGTTGAGGAGCGACTGCGACATTTCGACACCGACAAACACAGCAGCATTCGCAGGGAAGGCACGAGCCATGGCGGGACCAAAGCCCTTGAAAAGCGCGCCGACACCGTCAGCAGCGACTGTCTTGCGAGCACAGTCCATAAAGCTCTTGTAGGTGCCCTCTGGAGCACCCTGGTAGCGCGACTTAACCACATCAGGGGGGATCGCCAGAGCCCAGTTCGCCATACCGGCAAGACCACCGGCCGTGATCGTTGTCATAATGTTAAGGTCGTTGGGGTCTGAGCCAGCAGGCGTCAACGAACGCTTGGCGACCTCGTATGCAGCGAAGTATGCAGCACTGCCGGGGCCGTCACGGGCAAGCGTACCGCCCGTTCCCTTGAAGATGGAGCGCATTCCACCCTCTTTGTATAGCTGGCGCACAACGTCGACAGGGCCGCTGTACTTGGGGCCCGACTCGGACTGGCCCTGAAGCTGGAGCAGGACCTTGATGCGCTCAGCGGGACCGGCCACGAGCGTGGTAGGAATGGCACTGAAGAAACCAGCGATGGAGAGTTCCGTCAGGTTCAGCGTTTGATCAGCGCGATTAGGGGTAGCTGCGTACACGAGCTTTTTGCCGAGGTCATAAGAGAAGAACGAGAGAGCAAAAATGGGCGTGACACCAATCAGCGGCGGGCCCATACCACGGTAAAGCCCACGGAGACCATCCGCACGAATGGTCTTGCTCGTCACATCCAGTGCACCAGAGTAGGTGCCCGGCGGCGCGGTCTGCAAACGCGTCTTGATCAGATCAAAGGGATGACCGACCAGCACGGCACAGATACCACCAAAGCCACCTGAGACGAACGACTTGACCGAGGAGGCAAGGCTTGAGCTCTGCTGCTGCAATTCGATGTTCTCCGGGGCAAGATCGTCCGCCATGTTGTGGAGAGACGCTAGAAACGCCGTCCAAGCGCCCAGCGTTTCTATGTTCAGCCGGACCGGTTGTTTGCATGTTTTCACGTGGTGCCATGTGGTGGAGAAAAAGGACCCACCGTGCGTGTCTCAGTTTCTCTGCTTGGCTCATGGGCGATACGTTTGCGGAGCTGCCAGAGTTCTTCGAGACAGAGCTCGCAGAGAGTATCCGGTCGCGCACAGAAACGCTATCATCGTTCCGTGAGCTAGGACCACCCGATCTGTGCCATGTGCTCAAGTCCAATGGACGCAAAGACGTGGGAACGTATCATCTATTATCAGGCGTCGACGCCTCATCTTCTGCCACGCTTGCGACTTACATCACTAGCCTGTCGTATGAAATTGAGCAGGGATCCGCTTGGCTTGGTAGTAAGGCATCTTTCCGCATAAAAGGCGGCGTGTTTTGCTGCTACAATGCATTTTCGCGCTTGGACCTGCGGGTCGAAGTGTGCATTCCAGGCAGTGTACAGACATATACAGTGAATGCACGCGGCGAGCGCGGGAGCGCAACACCCGAAATCTGGCAGGAGACATACTTGTCGGCTGCACTGCGCGCCATCTTGTACGCTGACCACCCGACGTACGCGCTTCTTGGATATCGCAAACTTGATCCATTCCCTACGCCTGACCATGAAATGCGCTTCGTCATGGCAGCTGAAAACTTATTCTTTAAGGGATGGCAGCTAGGCAGCGATCCGGAAATCCAGGTCGCTACAATCGTGTACAACCATCTGTCGGCTGGCATCCTCCGGTATTTTGGTGGACTGTCGCGCTACGAACACGCCGTAAATCTGTTCGAGAAGTTGTGGTCTCGAGAGCCTGACGTTGCCGCACTTGTGGCACGCTCGTACCTCTACATTAATGAAGAAATCAAGGCCGTTCAGATCATGCACCAGGCCCTGCAGCTGAACCCACACAATTTTGCCGTGCTACATGTCCAAATCGACTTTTTATGCGCCAAGGGCCAGGTACAGTGGGCGGTGGAACTGGCTAAACAGGCGGTACGGTGTGCGCCAAGTGAGTATGTGACGTGGGCGAAGCTTGCGGAGTGTCACATCAAAGCGGGCAACTGGGCTGAGGCGCTCCTTACCCTCAACTCATGCCCGATGTTTACATACGCCGAACCCGACTTGCACCGCATTCCACCCGCATCTCGGACACACCTGCCAATCCCACGACTTGCGCTGCAGAGTAAGCTACTAGAGGAAGATCCGACGTCCACTGTCGATGCTGACCCTGCGCTCTTACGTCTACCAGCCCCTGCTTTGCGCGGTACATTTGCCAGTGCCTATGCCATTCTCACAAAGCTTGTTCATGCTTTGGGCTGGGACGACTTGCTAAAATATCGTTCGCAGGTATTTGTCATGGAAGAGGAGTATCGCAATCCACAACCCAAAGAGCAGGCTGATCAGCCAGGGAAGTCAAATGAGCGCGGCGATCACTGGCTTACCTTCACGGATAAGAGACTGTGTGAGCGCTGGCTCGATAATCTGTTCATGGTGCTGTATGAGGACCTGCGAATTTACACCATCTGGCGTGCCGAGCAAGGTCATTACGATGCACAGTCGTTACCGTACGAGCGCACCGGCAACGATTGGGAAATTCTAGGCGAGCTAGCCCTCCGTCTGCATCACCCCACAGAAGCATACGATGCGTTCGTGCATTGCATTCAGGTCAAGTTCAGCGCTAAGGCGTACATGTGCCTACTAGAGCACTTTACCGAGACGCTAGACGTCGAAAAGGCACTGTCGGCGGCTATGCATCTCGCAGCATATCAACACCGCTGGTACGGTGATCACGTCTACCCTAGTAAAGTCGGCCAATGCATCTTCCACCTTATAAGAGCCGAGGGATTGGGCAAAGTTTCCAACACACTGATATCCATGAAGCCACGTCCTGCTACACTCCACATCATGCAACGGTATTTTGCCTATGCGCAAGAGTTCCGTTTAGTCGGCTCCGATGCATAGGCGCACCATATGTAGCATCGAGAAATTGCAAGCCGTTATCGGAAAAGTTTCCGAAAAGCTAGAGAAGTATTGCAGTAACACCTCCACACACTGGACTTTCCTGGCTATATTATTCGTCCATTGTCGGTGCTGAGCCGATTAAAGCGCTGAAAAAGTGCGCATTTGTATTTAAGGCATCACCGCAACGCTAGCTTTTCAACTAGTGCCAATAGACTTTGCTGAGACACGCTGCGGTGCTGCTGACACTGTGAGAACATGTCAGCCACTCCCGCACATGAACAGCCAAAAGGACCGGAAGAACGTGCAACAGCGTCCCAGGTACAAAACGAGCCAAACATTGTTGTATGGCCGTCAGGAGCATCGCAGCCGGTGTCGGAGCAAGACTCGAGTATTGGTGATGATGTAAAAGAACGCCAAAACATGTATATACCCTCTACACAGGCACTCGAGTCTGATTCTGAGGCACAAAATGGTCGGCCGTCCGTCGTATTTGAGAAGCTGCCCAAGGTTTCTAGGCCACCGCGCACGGCATCTTCATCGGACCAGGCATGGAAGACACTCACGAGCGTTCCAAACCGCAATGCCCAGGATTCCATGCCTGAACGTACGGGCCACGGCCGGCGTGCCTCTGTATTATCTATGAAGACGGAGGGGGGCGTGGATAAACCCCGTCGCCTTTCCTACAGTAGCTACAACGACGAACCAAACACAGATAACAGTGACGTTATTATCGGACAAGGCACGACGGACCTCGAGACTGGTGCGCGAGTACCCCATGAAGTCAAAGATACTAGCTCGATGGAGGATAAAGAGGCTGATACAATCATTGTCGAGTGGGACGGTGACGACAGAGAGCTCGGTACGACATGGCCGCTCACATATCGTGCATATGTGGCAATTCTTGTCGGAGCATTATCGATTGCATCAACGATGACATCATCGCTGCCAGCTAACTTGATGCCGAAAACGGCGGCGCACTTTGGCGTGTCGGAAGAAGTCATCAAACTTTCCACGTTTATTTTCCTTGGTGGATATTGCTTCGGACCTCTTCTTTGGGCTCCATACTCTGAGCTGTATGGCGTCAGATGGCCCTTTATTTTCTCTATGGCTGGCCTCACGATTTTTAACATGGCATGTGCATTGGCGCCCAATATTGGTGGGCTCATAATTTTCCGTTTCTTAGCAGGCGTATTCGCGTCATGTCCACTAGTTGTCGGTGGTGGCGCTATGGCGAATATTTGGCCCAAAGAATACCTAGGTTTGGGAATGTGTGTGTTTTCCATGTCACCCATGGCTGGCCCCGCATGTGGTCCCGTCATTGGTGGATACGTGGCCGTAATTAAGTCGGCTACTTGGCGTTGGGGCTTTTGGGCCTGTACGATTCTATCAGGATTTCTCACGCTTCTTACGTTCTTGACTCTGAAGGAAACCAACCAGGTCATTACTTTGAAGAAAAAGGCCAAACGTCTGCGCAAGGAGACAGGTGACAATCGATACAAGGCTCCTGTTGAGCTCCGTACGATTGACCTCCGCGAGCTGGCGACCCGTTGGTTTATTTTGCCCATTCTCATGTTTGTGTATGAGCCCATGTTACAGGCTATCACCATGTATATGTCTTTCGTGTACGGTGTGCTGTACCTCTTTTTTGAAGCATTTCCAGTTGTGTTTGGCGCCCATGGCCTCAACAATCTCCAAACTGGTCTCACCTTCTTGGGCTTCCTGCTTGGATGTATTATTGGCGGCCTCTTTTATATTTTTGTTGAAAATCCGCGGTATGTGAAACGGATGAAGGCAAACCCACAAGGAGCGCCTCCGCCTGAAGAACGCCTGATGGTTTGTATGTATGGTGCACCTATTCTTGTCGTTTCTTTGTTTTGGTTTGGTTGGACGTCGTACCCTTGGATTTCTATTTGGTCACCCATTGCAGCGACCTGTTTTTATGGCATAGCCATGTTCTTTGTTTATGTACGTGTGCTATGTTGACTGACACATTAGTTCGCACTCATGACATTCATTGCTGATGCATACCGAGCCCAAACAGCCTGTGCACTCTCAGCAAACACAATTGTCCGTTCTACATTTGGTCTTGGATTTCCCTTGGTACGTGGACTCACAAAGGTCGGTTGATACTAACGTGTCAGTTTGCATCTCAAATGTTTGTTAAACTGAACCCTCGGTGGGCGTCCACTGTACTTGCGTTTATTGCCGTTGTTTTATTCCCGATTCCTTTCG
>ERZ782914.88-NODE-88-length-38505-cov-19.372926_pt1 | contig 38505 bp, 58 predicted proteins | sample MGYA00375948_ERZ782914 | MGnify/ENA primary metagenome ERZ782914 (study PRJEB29894, sample SAMN03576417) | human skin metagenome | biome: human skin; feature: left retroauricular crease; material: organic_material | host: Homo sapiens | place: Italy: Trento...
CCCATCATCTCCACCATAAAAAAAGAGAACAGGTTGAAATTGCAACATTTAAAATATATGTTGTCCCCAACCTGTCCCCAATAAGAGAATAAAAAAATACTTGGTACAATAAACAGAAATTTCTAGTATAGCATCTATGCAAAAAATCAATATTGTGCTATACTATGTATGTACATGTTTGTATTGCATGTACATCTAGGAATAATCTTGAGGGAGCGTAGTGAGCTCCCTCTATTAATTTGCCCAACCTGATCCGAATAAGCTTTCAAGTGTCTCAAAAAAATTATATTTGGTTAACCCAAGCATATTTACTAGATTGTCTTCTAATTTCCAAAAGACGTCACTTTTTAATAACTTTTCTGCATTATCCTCACTTTCTTCTTCTCCAAACATCTCTATATACATGTTCCCTATCAACCTTATTACTATTTTATCGTATGCATTGTATGACTCTAACCTAAGTTTATTTTGTTTGTTTAAAACTCTTTCGTTGAATTCTCTATTGTATTTGTTTATAGACTCATAACTTTCATCTACTTTCCAACCTTCGTCTTCCATTTCAACCTTTACAATTTCTTCAGCTTTTAAGTAAAGATTGATTCTTTCTTCTTTTGTTTGTCTTAAATTGTCTTTGGTTATGTTTATCATTTTGTTCTCCTTTGTTTTTCTATATCTTATACTTATAGTATACGCGACTCTTATATAAAAGTCAAGGGTTTTAAAGGATTTTTTTTCTTTTTTCTATAGCTTCTTCAAACTCCTTTAGATCAGTCATCTCTGCGTAATCTCTTATAAACTTCAAGCCTTTACTCCTGTAGTCTTTTATCCTTTTATACTCTTTATTTTTTTTATCCCACTTTTGACTTGCTCTTCTTTGTGCTTCACTAGTTTTGTATTTTGTCATTACTTTTCTACCTCCCATGCTTGAGTAAATTCTTGATTAGTAAATAAAGATGCTAAGCCACTTATTTGTTTAAGTCTTAAAATTTCATCCCAATCCATACCTAGATTTTTTGCTATCCAGTCATCACTCATCCCACTATCAACTAATTCTGCTACTATATTTGTCATTAACTCTATAGAGTGGCTACCTCTAGCCCTATTATGCCTTATAGTACTTGCCATACGATTTTCTATAGATTTATCTATAATGCTTACTGGCAACTTACCACATTCCCTTTCATATATATCTTTATGGTCTAGCATAGTCCTATACCTATGAAAGCCATCAACTATTTCGTATTTATCTTCATCTTCTAGATAGTAGCATACTATTGGCATAGTATATCCATCTTGCTTTATGCTTTCGTACAGCAGCTTCATTTCAGGTTGTGCTACACTATTTGGGTTATAACTATTTGCTTGTATCTTCTCTATAGGTATTGATTTTATATTATAAACCGGACTTGTCATACATTACCTCCAATAATATTTTTATACTTACTTATTGCATTTTTTCTCTTTTTTAATTCATCTTTAGTTTGACCAAAACCTAGTGTTTTACACGATGTGTCGTTTTTAAGTATAGCTATACACATTCTCTTATATGTCGGTAAAAGATTAGGTTTCGATGTCTCTATTTCATCTAAATATTCATCAAATTTTACAACCTCATATTTTTGAGTATATTTTCTCTTAGTTTTAGGTTTGCCAAGATTTTCAAAACTAGATTGTCCTTCAATCTCTTCTATTATATTTACAGGTAAAGCTCCACCATCTTCTGTCCAATATTTTATAGATGTATTAAGTTTTTTAAGGTATTGATTTCTGGTTTCTGGCGGTAGTGTATCAAGCAAAAATTCCATGTACTGTTTCCATGTAAAATGCTTTGGTTTTTTTATATTTTTCCAACCCATAGCACTTGTACCACCATATAGCCCAGTGAAATTAACTCCGTTTACTCGACCTATAAGCTTGCCCCAGTTATTTGGGTCTATAACTTGATATAGTTTTAGAGACTCCTGAGCAGCATCATTAAAAGGACTAGCGACTCTCATTTGATTTAATTTAAGTCCCGCTTGATAGTACACATCATAAAGCTTATTATAGTCCCAATTAAATTTACCATTGGCCACCCATACATCCTCAACTTGCCAATCATATATAGGATAAGCATTTATAAGGTTATCTGTAATAACAGTAGTATAGTTCAAGCCTTTATATAGAGATTGCTTGCTATTTTTATTAATGGCCTTATATCTATGCAAACTTTCTTGTGATCTTATCCCTACTAAAAATGCTGTTTTTTTATCTTTAGATATAGCTTTTCCAAACTTTATATTAAAGTCATAATCAGAAATTTCATAATCAAAATCAAAAGACCAATTTTCTTCGTTAATCACTCCATCTGGCATATCCCTGCACCAAATGTCCTTGTCTGCCATCTTCCACGGCTGCCAATAACTTTGAAACATCGATGTAGAACATTGTGCCTTTATTGGCAGACAAACCCAGTACTTTTCTACCTCTGCCGGCAAATTTTCAAAGGTTCTAGTGACATACCCAGTAGTAAACTCATACTGAGCCTCATAGTCCATATGATATACCCCTACTTTATCAAGCATATCCTTTTCTTCGGCTATATCCAAGGCTATATTTAGCAATACTCCGCTATCTTTACCACCACTAAAACTGATAACAATTTGTTCGAATTCATCAAAAAGTAATTCAATTCTTTTTCTTGATGCTTGATAAACATTATCTTCTAAAAAAACTTTCCCCATTACTCCTCCAAATCTTTATATGCTTTTATTTCCTCTTTCACCACTTTGCCCTTACTTTGTCTTAAAGCTAGTAATTCTCTCAAATCTTTAGAATTATCTATATCTTTTTTAAAACTTTCAGATAAGCTGGATTTTTTTTCTAGGCAATTCATAATGTAATCCTCTATAGTTTGATAGGCCACTATATCAATATATAAACACTTTTTAGTTTGTCCTATCCTGTGTATCCTATCCTCGGACTGCTTTCTAGTTCCCCAATCCCAATCGTGATTATAGTAAATGATTTGATTGCAAAACTGCCAATTTAAACTGAAGCTTGCCGATTGCTTATTTGTAATTATAAACCTAGCCTTGCCCTTAAATTTTTCTTCATTGGCCTGCCTTTCTCTTATGCTTTGATGACCATAAAAAGTGCACACTTCATCCCCTCCATAGATATCAGCAAGTATTATACTTATAGACTCAATTTCTTTTACATACTTAGCATAGATAATTACTTTGCCATCAAGCTGCTCCAAGATGTCCACTAAGACTTGTAGCCTTGGGTTATCATCAACAGTATCTAAGTAGTCTATTTTCTCTAATTTTTCATCATCACTAAGTATAAAACCACTAGTTATAGCCTGCAAACACTCGAATAGTCTATATATAGTTGTAGGTTTCCACTCATCTACTAAGGATAGTAAGTACTCCCCGACTTTTCTATACTGACTTCGACTAGATTCGGATATATCAAACTCCCTAGATCTATATACCTGGTCTGGCAAATTTACACACTCTTCTAGCTTTATTTGATAAGTATAAGGGGCAATTCTTTTAGCTAAGTACTCAGTGTTCTTTGTGCCCTTGATTTTTGTCTTTATATCTTTATCAAATTCCACGTGGTTGTTGTAAAAACTCCACTGACTTCTATAACCCAGTATCCTCCAGTCCAAAAAATACATCTGACTAAAAAGATCGATCTCATTTTTTGTTATCGGGGTGCCGTTAAGTATAAATTTGTACTTACAGAATTTTCCTAGCCTGATAATCCTCTCACTTCTTTTAGCATCAAAGTTTTTTATTTTTGAACTCTCATCAACTACTAGCAAGCACTCATTTTCTTGTACATAGTCATATAAAAAAGAGTTAAGTTTTATGCTCGATGACATACTCTCTATGCCCACAATGATAAAATTATCCGCCCCTTTTTTTAGTTGCTTTTCTAGCTCTATTTTTATATTAACCTTAGCACTATAAGGACAAAACCATATGACTTTATCAACCTTGCCTTTATTTACCTTGTCTTTTATCAGTTCAATTACAGTCCTTGTCTTGCCTGTGCCCATATCCATAAAGAGCGCACCAACCTTTAAAGGCTTAAGCTTTTCGTAAGCTTTTATTTGATGTTCCATAAGTTGATATTTAGTTTCAATCATCAAGCAAGTCCTCCGGGATATCTATCATTTTTTTTACATCTTTTTTATCCACCTTTATATCAAGCTCAGGTGTGGATTTTAGAAGTTTTATAGCTTGCTTAGCTTTATCAGTAAAAAAACAATCAAATTCTTCCGCAAAGTCTTCTATCTCTAGATATTGTGTATAAGGTACCTCCACCGATCTCTCAATAGAATTCCATTTAGAGCCTCTTATACTACGGGCTTTGCTATATATGTAGCTCCTATATCCATACCATGCTATTTTAAAAACTTCTTCATCCTCACTGTATCCAATTATTTGCTTTACATCCTCAGTAAAGCTTTCGTTCTCAATCTTTTGTTTTACTCTCTCAAAGCTATCTACCTCAAATCTTACATTGATATTTTTAGATAGGAGCAGATGTCCAATTTCAGACACTCTATCTTCAATATCACCGCTAAATGGCCCCATATACTTGATATAATAATCTCTCTTTTTGGAGTAGCCGTAAGTAGATAAGATACCATATATGTCTACATCATTAGGTATTTCTATAGTGATGGACTGAGGCTTCTGATAAATTGTAGCGTATATACCCTTATCTTCTTTAACCTTTATCACAGGAAAATCAAACACGCTTACACTGGTTTCTCTTCGCCTCAACTCTTGTAATTTTGCTTGTGCTAAGTCTTGTAGCTTTTGCAACTCTCTTTCACTAGCTGATCTTTCTATAAATTCTTTTACATCATTAAAACGTGTATAAAGATTATTCATCACTTCCTCCTTTACTATATATAGTATACGCGACTCTTATATAAAAGTCAAGGGTTTATACACATTTCGCTTAATATTTACGTAACCTTTGAAAATAAGCTGATCCTTTATACTTTGCGATATAAGCCATTTTATAAAGCAAGCCATACATTTATATGCCTAATATCTATATAAAAACACAAAAAAAAGCAGCCATAAAGACCACTCTTTTGCAATGCGCTCTCGCGACATCATCAAATAAAAAATAAACACTATCTAGATTTATTTTTGTATTATATTGTCTTTTATATTATACCACAAAAAAGAGGGCCAGCACACTGCCAGCCCAGAGTTAAACATTTACTATATCTTACTACTTATTTTTTTGTTTTCTAACTTCTGCCTCAACTACATCTGTGAGGTAGGAGTCAAGATCATCATATGTTTTTGATAAAACATCTTTACTTGCATCATCTAAGTTCCTTTTTATTTCAGCTTTTGCTTTATCCAAAACTTCTCTTTGAGCTTTTTTGTCAAAGTTAAGCTCTGGCGAGTTTTTTAAAGGGTCTACTATAGTTTGATTAAGACTGCCTACTATGGTCTCTGCTAGATCTAGCAGTTGTAGTGTTGCGTTACGTAGTAACTCGTTATCTATAAGCTCAGCCTTTGCCTTACCCTCTTTGATACCTTGTATAGCTAAAGCTACAACTGTAGCCGATAAAAGTACTATCACAAAAATTATAAAACTATCTCTCATTTATCATACTCTCCCTTAATGTTTTTCTATACCAATTTTCCAATAATGTGCAGCATTAGCTACTTTAGTAGGATCAATATTATCTACATCAGCAAGTTTTAGTAAATAGCCGTCATCACTTAAAAAATAAGCTCCAGAGTATTTATCTTTAAAATTAATTAAAGCAAGACTTTCATCTTCATCCTTATGTGCATTTTTATATTCCGTCCAATCAAGTACTGTGAGTAAATATGGTTTATTTACATCTATACCGTCTATTTCAGTCCATTTATTTACATGCCCCCTATTTCCAAACTTTTTATAAGTTGGTACATAAGTTGGATTTTGTTTGGTGTCCGAAAATTGACTATAATCTATGCTTTGCCATTCTAAAAAATAATAGCCGTTAGTATGAAGTACTTTCATAATGCCATAACTACTTGGTTGGTTTTCCAGTTCATCTCGGTTTACATAATAATAACCATTAGGTATCATCGTATAAGTATATGGTATATCTTTTACAGGAAAGGTATATTCAAAGGCTTCAATATCTTGCAGAGATTGTAAATTCCAAGGACTCAAATCCATTCTTAAACTTTCAATATCTTCATCACTTAGATAATCTTCTTTTTTTACATAATCAGATAAATCCAACCCTAATTTTAATAGTTCTTTTTTATCCTCTACTGATAAATCACTAAATGCTAATGCATCACCTTTAGCTCCTTTGGGGATAGTAATGGTAGTGCCATCGCTAAATTTAACAACTGTACTGCCATCGCTTTGTAAATTAGTTGATTTTATCGTTATTGAATCTCCCTTAGGTCCTTTGAGGGATTCTAAATCTTCTTTGGTAAAATCGCTTCTTTCAAACGCTTTACCTCTTTCTCCTTTGTCCCCTTGTTTTCCCTTAGGGATTTTAATCTTGGTTTTATCACTAAACGTTACATTAACATTACCCTCACTATCAACTTGAGTATCAGTAATTTTAATTGGTTCCCCAGTATCTCCTCTTAAATTAACAACACTACTACCACTCCACAATATTTCGTTATTATCTGTGGAAGTGATTAATCCAATTCTACCTAAACTATCAATATAATAATCTATATTTGGTCTTGCATTTTCTACAGCATCTGATTTTTTTGTGTAAATTCTCGAACCATCTTCTCCAGGTTTACCTTGTTTGCCTTGTACACCTTGTTTACCAGGCTCACCTTTGAGTCCTTCCTTTTCCTCCGGGGCCAATTCTTTAAAGCTATGCTCGGCTCTAGCCTTGACCTTAGTTGACTTACCATCTACATACCAATAACCATCATCTCCTATATAAGGAGTAACACCGTCTCTTACTACCATTTGCTTCCCATCAGAAAAGGTAACAATATTCTTATCATTTTCTTTTTTGACAGAAGTAATTTTCATTTTTAAATCATCTATATTATCATTGATTTTAGCAGTTTCAACAGCTAAACTATAGTCACTACCAACATCTACTTTTATCTTATAATCACTCATAAATCCTCCTAGTAGGTCACATCTTTATGGACTATCAAACTTCCAAGGATCAACGTCCTACGGTTACCACTTATAGTCCCATCCGATATTTCCAAATCTATAACATAAGTCCCGTCTAAGTCTTGCATCTGGGTTGGCGTAAAATGAACCTTATAAATGCCCTCCTCATAAAGAGAAGTAGATGCCATTACCTTTTGATCAGCATCCTCTTCTCTTCGGATTGTTGATTTAAGTGTAATTGGCCCAGGAAAAGGTGCATCTGTCAAAGTTACATACAAGGTAAAATTATCTCCCCTTGTAGTCTCAAAAATATACTTGTTATTACAATTTAGCATAATTACTCCTAAAAAGTTACCCATGCTCTTGTGTTGCCACTTGTACGTCTATAAGCTACATATCTACGCTCACCAGAGTTACCTATATAGGATATCCATCTATAACCGTCTGCTTCATAGACACTGTCATAGTTTATTCTAGCTCCCATAGGATAGGTTGCTACTATGGCTGAGTTAGTACTAGCATCTGCCCTCACATGACAAGCTGCTTGAGTTATACAATGCCACTTTTCGTTTTTAATAAATTTTTTATTTGATGCTTTTTGTGGCCTTGGTGCTTTTACTGGTGCTATATCTAAACTACTAGAGCCACCGTACCTAGGTCTAAAGTATCTTTCGTTATTGCTCCTTCTACGGTCTAAAAAGTAGCCTATATATGATTTATTATCATTATAAGATATCCCGTTGTTTGAGTAGTTAGAGTGGACTATGCCATCTTTTTTATAAAACATTCCAGTGTGTCCACCAGCGCCTGCTGATGTACCCTCTCCTCCTCTGATAAAGATGTCTCCAGGTTTTACATCTTTATAGCTATATATCTCGTCTAGATACTTGCCTTTTAGCTTAAATAAAGTTTCTGTATTGCCTATAGGCATATCCTGTGGTATTGCTCCACCTGCCTTTAGTGCATAGTAGACAGCAGATGAACAATCAAAGCCAGGATTGCCATATCTTTGGCGCATACTGTAAGGATAATTCCCTTTGTGCCTATGATGTCTATCCATCCAATCTAAAGCTTCTTGTACTCCCATAATTTATCCTTTCTTTTGCATAGAAAAAGGACTAGCCTGTGCTAATCCTATAGTTATTTATGATATAATTAAATAGTCTCCGAAAGGAGGTGATTCTATATGGAGATAATATTCTACCTATTGGAAAATTTATTTTTTCCCTTACTAGTTGCTATTTTAGCTATTTATATAGCCGATAAGCATAAAAAGTAAGCGAAAGAAAAGACAGTAGTTAACGGCTACTGTCTTTTTTGATTCCAACAGAGAATCGTATTCTACCTATATCCTTGAACTTGAGTCAAGGGCTTTTTTGACTGGCTAAGAGGTTGCTTCTCTTACTAAAATTATATCATAACTTACAAAATTTTCAATTCATATTACTGCTTAGACCTGATATACTCATCAAGTCCCTTCTTTACTTTTTCTAAATCTGCTTTTGTAACTAAATCTTTAGTATTTTTTCTTACTTCATCAAGCATACCAGCTATACTCACTAGCTGTCTATCTACACAGTCAAACCTATCTCCCGTCCTTTGTATATGCTCTTCAAAAAGCCTGTTGTGTTCTTCGATGGCTTTTGTATTGCCGTCTATACTATCACTATAGCTTTGTAGTTGCACCGACTGACTCTCTAGTATCTTAGATTGAGCTTGTGTGGTATTTTTAAGCTCTTCGGTCATACTCAAGTATGCTTTTCTAGTAGCTTGCTCCGCCTCTAGCTTGTCTTTTTCAGCTTCTAGAACTAGTTCATCATGTTTAGCCTTTTGATCTCTCTCGTATCTCTTTTCTTCTCTGTCATCATCAAACTTTTTGTCTAGCCTTTGTATATACTTATAAAAAAAAGAAGATACAAGACCTACAGCAATTATAGTGATACCAATAGCTACACCATAATCAGCTATGACTTTGGATACTGTCAATTTATCACCTCACTTTATTTTTGTTTGTATACTTCCTATTTGATTCGTACATATCTTTGTCTTCTTACTCAATACAATTATTCATCTTCTACATTCTTAATATCTATTTGTTCATTTTCTATTTTTCATTTTCCAGTTGTAGCTCTCTAAGTTGTAACTCCAAAACAATTTTATCATAATTTGCTTGAGCTAAGTAGTTACTGTAAATTTCTATAATATCACTATTGTCTATCATTAGATCCCTCTCCTTACTAGCTGATCCATTCATGTACTAATTGGTCTTCATAATATAAAGTCATACTGTTATAATAAGCTTTCAATTTCCACGAACCAATTTCTATCGTTCCTCGTCCTATAGCATTTTGTCTATTAGAATCATATGAATCTCCCACCGTTAAGCTTCCCCTTACCATAGTGTTTTGATACATGACTATAGGATAGTTCTCGTGAGAAGCTATATGTTCATTTTTGTCTAAAACTATATAATGTTCTCGTTCGTTGTTAAGGTTTTGACCTTTGTTTATTATAATTAAGCCAGAATCATCATGAGCTATTTCTACTACCGGCCTATTATAAGCTAAATTATCCTCAACTGTTAGAGTGCTTGATGCAGAAATTCGTCCCATAAATTGATTTTGGTTATTAGGATCATACATTGATATAGAAGATCCATTCATATCCAAAGCTCTTTTTGTACCATTGTAGGTTTTAAATCTTCCAGTTAAGTTAACATCCCCTTGCAAGTCTACTTTGCTAGCATTTATCTTAATAGACTCAGATGATTGATTTATAGAAGATATAACGCCATTTTTAGAAACCTTAGTAGATATCTCGCTAGACGTTTGTCTTATACTACTCTCAGCACTACTCATCCTAGACTTTAATCCAGTTACATCACTATTGATAGATGAAACTTTGCTATCGATAAGACTTGATGTTTGAGTCTTCGTAGAATAATTATTACTTACATAATTCCTTACATCCGCATCCTTACTATCTATCTTATTATTTACAGTTTTTATCTGACTAGCTACACTGCTTTGTATAGAACTTTCAGTTTGTTTTATTTCTGATTTTACAGATCCAATTACCTTAGCATTTTCTTGTTTATATGTTTCTAAATCATCTTTATTAGTCTGAACAATGTCTGCTACTCCATCAATCTTCGCGTTTATAGAAGACTCTAACTTACCTTGACCAACTTTAAAGTCTTGACTAACTACATCTATTTTTTTATTAGTTTCGTTAAGCTCTTTATTTATGTTCTTTATCTGATAATTATTAGATAGATCTATATCAACACCCCTAAGATGTAGGGTAGTTCCATCCCAGTACATAGAGTAGTTTGTTCTAGACTCGCCTATAAGAAAAGTGCCATCTTCAAGGTTAAAAAATACCTTTCCGCCTCTTAGGACTCCAGCCCTTATTAAGTTAGCAGTAAAACCATCTCCATCACCAAAAGTTTCATAAGCAAAAGATCCATCAGCATTTTTATGATTGGCTATAGCTATCATTCCACCCTTAAGGTTTATAGCTTGAGTAGGATTGCCCTCACGAGGAGCATTGAGTATCAATAACCCTTCTCCTTCCTCAGCATAGACCCAACCACCAGTTTCATTTAGTTCCTTATTAAATCTCTCTAATACTCCTTGTATATATGATGACTTTACACCCTTTGCCAACTTTTCTAGTTCATTATTAAACCTATTTCTATCATTTTCAAAAACCGATTTGAGTTTGTCATAGGCCACCATATTATCAGATAAATCTTTAATAAAGTTGCCAAGTACTATCTCACTATCATTTATTTCTTCCAAAGGGTTATCATTAATAGCGATCACCCTAGTTTGCACCAGAGTATCTATTAGCTCATCCTTAACTAAGACTATATCTCCTAGGTCTACACCTTCTCCTATATAGCCCTCATACCTAGATATATCTTCCACATTAAGTTCATAGGTTATCTTAGGCTTAGATAACTCTTTTAACTTCACCTTAGTAAGCTCTAAAAGCTCTTCTTTATCCTCGCAGTCATCAAAATCAACACTTCCAAAGATATGTACTCTTTCTTTACCTAATCCATACTTCTTCCTAGCTTCTTCGTCCGTTACATACTTTTTTCCACCGTTTATCTCTGCAAAGTCAATCTTACGACCATAGCCCCCCGAAGGCTGTCCATCTTCCCCTACAACTTCTTCACCTTTCCCAAAACCGTATAAGGCAGTTACAAGGTCTTTGGTAGATGTAGTCTTTTTAATAGACCCAATATCCTTTTTGTAGGTAAATCTCTTGCCAACATCCCTGCCAATTGATTGTCTTAAGTCTATATACCTATGCTCTATACCTTGCTTGCCTACTATCAGCCTTACTTTGATTTCTGCTTGGTAGACTTCTAGCATCTTCCACAAGGCAGCCTTACAATTAGTTCTATAAATATTAAAAGAAGCTTTGCCAAAATCATCTACGAAACCTACTTCAAACCTTGTACCTTCTAATATCCTTCCTAATATATTACTAGCAGTTTCATTTCTAGGCTTCATATCCTCTATAAAAAAGCCATACAGCTCACTTGTAGAGTCCTCACAGTAGACTTCATAGGTTAGCCCATTTTCATCATGAGTCTTAAAATAGTCTATTATGATATATTCATACCAAATTCCCTGCCTATCCTTAAAAAGTAGACGTTGACCAAACTCAACTTCCTTATCAGTTTCAAATTCCAAGGTATTAGAGCCATTTATTTCTCTTTTTCTTTGTATATTATTATATTTTAAGGATGATATAAGACTCTCATCCCTATCAAAAAGCATAAGCATATACCATCCTCCTATCTGTCATATAAATATCTCTCATAGTACTCTAAACTTACATATTTATCCGATTTTATAACATCTCCGCTTCTTATATCGAAGAAATCAGAATAAAGACTAAGCTTATCCATAGCTCTATTAGATCCAATAGTAACCACTTCTTTTTCGCAATCTACAACAAATTTATTAGCAGCATCAGAATTAACCTCTATAAATTCACCAGTTCTCGTATTAGTGATCTTGTTGGACATACCAGTAAAAGCAAAAATACCCCTAGTTTCCAAACTTGTAGCCATTTCTATTTGCTTACTCATAAATCTTTCTGTCTTATATCTATTCTTACTTCTAGCAATAGGATCAGGAGCCATAAATACCAGTTCTAGGTATGCCATACGATTTCTAAACTTCTCAAAGTTTTGTATATCTACCAATACCGCATCATACCAAGTCCTTTTGTTTCTATAATTTAAAGGAGCTAGTGTTTTTGTATGTACTAGCTCCATAAGATCAAAGATAATATCATCAATATTATTAGTAATTCTATTAAATTGTCTAATCTTTACAGTTATATACAAAGGCTCAAAGTTCTTTGTCTTATATAAAACTCCATCTTTTCCTAATATCTCTTTCTGACTTATCTTCATAGGAGGCAGTGCAGGTCTATCTATATATTCAATCACTCCTAATTTGCCCAATTCTCTACCAGCAAAGATAAGCGAGTTATTCCATAAATTATCCAAGACCAACACCTCTTTTCTTGTTCTCTATAAGCCTATATAACTCTCTAGCAATCTTATCTATATCCGATTCCTCCCTTACATTAAAGGTATTTCCAGTTACTGTTACTCCAGTATCACTACCGCCAGCTTTTAAAATTGCACTAGCAACTATATTATCAAGTTTTTCAATAGGCAGCACTGCCTCAGCACCAGCTTCACCTACACCTTTCATTCCAAAAGGAGTATTAAACATTGTAGGTTTAGTAAAAATAGCACCTTTTTTATACCAATCAACAGTAAAGTGAGGTACATCTGGAGGATCCAGTGAAAAACCACCATACATACCAAAATGTGGGAGTTTTATATGTGGGAATTGTAAATGAACATCAAAGTAACTGATTATATTGTCGATTGCATTTCTAACTATATCTCTAGCTGTCTCAATAGGACCCACTATAGCGTTTTTAATGCCATTCCATTTATTATAAGTAGCAGATTTTACCGAATCCCAACTACTAGATACTCTATTACCAATAGCATCAGCCTTAGCTGACACCGCATTCTTAGCAGCATCCATAGGCCCTGTAATAGCAGATTTAATATTATTCCATGCCTTATATGCAATATTACTAATACCGTGCCAGATACCAGATAAGGTAGATTTTATACCATTCCATATATTAGCACTAATATCCCTTATAGCATTCCAAACATTGGATATAACATTCTTTATCCTATCAAATATTGGCTTTGCTACATCATATATAGCATTCCATATACGTGATAATACATCTTTGATACTATTCCATACATTAGTAGCAGTCGTCTTTATAGAGTTCCATACATTAGATAAAAAGTTTTTTATAGCATCAAATATAGGTTTAGCTGCATCATAAATGCTTTGCCAAATCCTCTTTAAAAAGTCACTAATAGGATTCCATATACTTATAGCTGTATCTTTAATACTATTCCATATACTAGCAAAAAAGTCTTTCAGCTTAGTAAAGATAATCCTTGCTATCTCTACAAAGGCTTCCCAGTTTTCTCTAAAAAAACCACTAATAACTTCCCATGTAGTCGTAAATATCTCTTCTATAAGCATCCAAGCTACTTTAAATACATTTACAAATGTATCAACTACAGGTTGTATAGCATCAACCATAGCTTGAATCTTTTCACCAAGCCATTCTCCGATAGGATCCCAAAATTCAGACCAAGCTTCCTTTACTCCGTCCCATATATTTACAAAGAAATCTTTGATAGAGTTCCATACATTGCTTGCTGTTTCATGGATAGACTCCCAAGCGTTAGTTAAGACCTCTTTAATTTCATCCCAATTTTTAACTATAAGAGGGATAGCTATCGCAAGCGCTCCTATTACTACCGCAGCAACTGGATGAGCAAGTAACAATCCTCCGAGGTTAGAGAATGCACCCTTAACTAAATCTATAACCTTACTCAGACCAATCATAGTAGAGCTTGCACCATCCATAGAACCCTTTGTCACAGCAATCGCTCCAGCAACAGTACCTATTACATCTGATAATTTACCTACTAAAAATAATACAGGTCCCAAAGCGGCTACAATACCACCTATGTCTAATATTGTCTCTTTTACAGGATCAGGTAATTCATTTAACTTATTTATAAAATCAGTGATTTTACTTACTGTATCCCTAATTTTAGGCATCAGTAAATCACCAAATGAAATAGCTAAGTCTTCTAAGGCAGATTTCAATATCTTAATTTGACCACCTAGATTATCCGTCATGGTATCTGCCATTTTTTCAGCTGCTCCATCAGAATTATAGATAGCATCACTTAAACTATTGTAGTCATCTTCACTTGTATTTATGATAGACAGCATGCCAGACATAGCATCCTTACCAAAGATCATAGATGCTGCTTGGGATTGTTGGGTTTTATCTAATTTTTTAAATGACTCTCTAAAAATCCTTAATGTTTCATCTAGTGACTTACCCTGTACATCCTCAATTGACAATCCCAACATATCCAAGCCTTTATTTACTTGCTTAGTTGGTGCTGTCAATCTTGTAAGCCCCATTCTTAAGGAAGTACCAGCTTTAGCCCCTTTAATTCCATTATTGGCCATCAAACCAATAGCTACCGCTGTATCCTCTGCTGAGTAACCTAAAGTTCCAGCTATAGGTGCTACATACTTAAAAGTTTCTCCCATCATGGATACATTAGTGTTAGAATTAGCAGAAGCCGTTGCAAGTATATCTGCAAAGCGAGACGAATCTTTTGCTTCAAGACCAAAGGCAGTTAAAGCATCAGTAACAATATCTGATGTAGTCGCCAAATCCTCACCACTTGCAGCAGCAAGATTCATCACTCCATCAATACCCTTTATCATGTCCTTGCTTTTCCAACCAGCCATAGCCATATATCCCATGGCATCAGCAGCTTCTGAGGCAGAAAACTGAGTCTTTGCACCCATTTCACGAGCCTTTTCCCTCAGAGCATCGAACTCGCTACCAGTTGCTCCAGATATAGCTTGCACCTTAGACATACTAGAGTCAAATTCCATTGTCACTTTGCCCGCAGCAGTAGCAACACCAACTATTGGTGCAGTTACTTTTTTTGTCATATCTTTGCCCATATCTTGAGCGGCTTTACCAAATTTTGTAGCTTCATCTCTCACCTTGGTAAGCTTTTGATACGATCTATCACTTTGTGCTTCAAAGCTTTTCAGCTGTCTTTCAGTTTTCCATATTTCCCTAGTTAGATTGTCATAGGCAGCACTACCTTCAGCAGTCTTCTTAAACTCGTCAGACATTTCAGCTTGACCTTTTTTTAGAATATCAAGCCTTTCTTTAGTATTTTTTATAGCATTTGCAAGCTCTCTTTGTTTTTGAGCTGCAAGCTCTGGCCCTTTAGATTTGTCATACTTTAGGGCTTCCTTTATGTCTCTTAAGTTCCTAGTAGTATCTCTAGCCTGTTTATCTACATTTTTTAAAGCAGTAGTAAGCTTGGAGGTGTCTCCGTTGATTTCAATTGTGATTCCCTTTATATTTCCATAGGCCATAAATCACCTCCTTACTCTAAAACATGTCAAAATCTTCTTGTGTGGCCATTCTTGTTCCTTCTCTATTATCTGCCTTATCTAGTCCATGCAACTTATTATAAGTAGTAACATAGTCCACCAAATTACCTATAGTCATGGTTTTAACCATGTCAGAATCAAGACCACAAGTAGTAGCCGCCACGTAGATTTCATCTATTCCGACTTTTTCTCCGTTGTTGTTATCTGGGTATTTTTCAATATCTTTTTTTTTGATATCAAAGAGTCGTATAGACAAGGAAGTAGTTCTTTACCTACATCAAATAGTGGGAATTCTTCAAATTCTCTATACCATTTAGCTGGTTCTGGGATAGAGTCATCCGCTGCCTTAGCAAATGCCCATATGATATCTGCAATTTCAGTTATTTCTGTTGTTATCACTTGGTCTAAGACGTCACCTGTCGCCTTAACTAACTTCTCAGATCCTATTTCACCCTCTTGGGCAAAAATACTAGGATCAACCGCATTTACCACATCAGATATAAGTGGCAATATGACCGTCATAGCATCCTGTCCAAACTGATTTTTATAAATGTAAAAAGACGCTAAGCTAAAAGAAAACTTAACGTCCTTACCATCAATTTTTATTGTCTTTATCATTATTGATCCCCTCTAGCCACTTTTTCTTTCTTTTCGTATGGTTTTTCATAAAAAGCATCATAGCCAGTCTGTCCCTCTTCTAGTTTTGCATTGATATCTCCAGTATCAGTCCTTGGGATAGCTTTAATATTAATAGTTTCAGTTTCTGGTTCTACAGTTTCAGTTACTGTTCCGTGATTGTCAGATGGTCTTGACGCAGAGACATTGTAGTATAATCTTCTAACCTTGTTCTTATCGCCCTTAAACTCAAAGGCCATAGCAAAATTCTTTGGTTGAGCATCAATATTTTCAATGATAGCCCCATTAGCATCTTCTTCAAATCCTAATATCTTAGTTCTAAATTCATCCGTAACAATAGCCATTTCTAGATCGCCAGAATAACCATTGTTAGCAAATACATTGTAATAAGGGATATCATCAGCATAAAAGTCATTATTATCCCCTTCAACATCTAATGATAGGTTAACAGCACCCTTAAATACTATCGCTTCTCCATAAATAGGTTTCCCGTTTTCCTCGTCATTAATTGGGAAAATGTGTACATTGGATAAACCAAATTTAACCTTATTTTTACTCATTTAATTCTCCTTAATTTAATCTTTTTGTTAAATCTTCTATAAAATTTTCTTGTACAATTAACTCCACTGGTTTAATATGTGGTATAGCTTTAGTCCTTCCATATGATCCATATTGATTTTTAACCAAATGTCCATTTTCTAGTAAGTGTGTGAGTTGGTAGTGCTTCCTGTTTCTTATTACATAGGAGGTATAACCAAATGGCATTCTTTGCCTTGTATAACCCCAGCTTTTAGCATATGCTCCACCCTTAGCTCTATTGGACTTTGGGCTCTTTTCTTTAAGTTCTTTTACGCCAAGCTTTGCAGTAGCAAGAGCCGCCTTATCCACATCATCAATTACTTCTAGCTTATATTCATCCAGTATCTTTTTTAGTTCCTCTGCTAGATCTATACTTGCACTCATATACTAAGCACCACCATATAAAGACCCTCTTCTATACGTGTATCAGATATATAGTCCCAATTGATTTCATGTTCATTTAACAAATCAATTAGCTTATCTTCCATATATTCACTCTTATTGCAAGTGTATAGCTCTATGAAATAGTCTTTATTGTGCATATAGACCACATCATCAGCATCAAAAGTATCAATATTGCTTCTCATAAAGACAACAAAAGGAGGTTTTACCTTCATGTTAGACGGAAACTCCGTATTTGTTACTGGAATATTTAACTTTTTAAGTATATCCATAAGCTCAACTGCTCGCATCCGTCAAACTCCTTTCCACACAAGTTATTTCCATCTCTTCGTTTCTAAAACTGATATTATCAATATTTTCTATGTTGTAGAGTCTATCTCTAAAACGGATTCTAAAGTCTTCCCTTAGCTCGTTTTTTATATCTGGCATATACCTTATAAAAAATCTAATTCTTTCATCTGCAGATGTTTGCCCTGCTTCAAAACTTTCTCCAGCATTAAATTTGTTTATATTGGCGAATACCTTTTTAAATTCACTCCAACCGTTATTTCTCCATGTTCCATCTTCTAATTGTATAGGATGAGTCTTCTTTTCGATTAAAATAGGGTGCCTATACACCCTATTGTTTTGATCTAAGTTTCTTTTAAGCTCACTAGTGATATGTTTTTGTATTTTCATCATATCCACCACTGGCTTGTAAGAGTTCTAGCCTTAAAATCTCTTTATGAAAGTTATCTTCAAAAAACTCAGAAACATTGTTGTAGTAGTACCTTGCACAGTCTAGGAGCAAGCTCCTTGCAAATCTATCGTCAATATAGTCTACATCAGTACCTACTAGTGCATCTATATGTGCTTCAGCACTTTTCAGACTATCTTCAATCTTTTTGTCAAGTTCTTCGTCTTCAAAGGTAATCAATAGCTTTGTTTTTAGTTCATCTAATAAAACTTTATCATCCATAGCTACTTCTCCTTAACTTCTTCTATCCAAGGCCCTTTCTTAGTCTTAGACTTCAATACTTTATTTATTTCTTGAAATCTATCCTTAGAGCAAATAAACTCATCTCCTACATTTCTTCTCTTATCATTTTTGTAGTCATCAAAAGGGCCTTTTATTACTCTAACTTTCATAATTAAGCCCCAGGTACTTCAGATGCTGCAGGTTTTCCAGTAGTTTTAGGAGCCTTTTTAAGTTCAGTTTTTGATATATCAAATACTATAAAATCTTCATCTTTTCTAGGTTGACCATTAGCATATTGTTTAGCAATATACACTCTTTGATCCTCTAAAAATCTATATTCGTCAGAGTGTTCAATTTTAAGGGCTGAACCAACTCCCATAAAGTAGTTTTTAGCTTCCCCTACTGCCATTTTTCCTGCTGGCATATAGTTAGATACAATTATCTTGCCATCAAAAGGTAGGTTTTGATTATGATATAGCCCATACTCATCTTGTATGTTAAATAATGGATAAAATTTGCTATAATATTCAGCTGGATTAACCACAATCAATAGTCTGCCAAGACCATTTTTCCCTTCGGCTAGTGGAGCTAGTATTTGTCCACCTATAGATTCAGGACTAAAATCAGCTAATGCTACTGCATCCTTATCTTTGTGTTGTCCATCAGATACATCAGCAAGCTTTTTAATAATACCGACTGGTCCATCTTGTCCATCCCCAGCAATTATTGCTTTTTCCATAGCTAGTGCGATAGATTCAGTTAGTATAGTTCTGACATATCTATCAAGCCATTCAGGTCCTAGGGCAAGCATAGCCTTACATACTGGTACATATGCAGATACCTTGTATAGGTCTGTCTTAATAATTTTAAATCCAGTATCAAGCTTTTTCTTAATTTCGTCACATAGTGGACCCCACCAAGCTTCTTCAACATCATCAACTCTAATCACCCATTCAGTGACGCCAGTTGTATTTTGAAAATCAATTTCTGATAAAATAGGGTGATCTTTAGTAAGGTCTTCAAACACTCTTTCAAATACAGTTCTAGGAAGTTCTAACCCCTCAAAAGAATGTTTATCCTTAACTTCATTGTAGTATTTTCTTTCTTCTGCAGTTAAAGGCTTAAACCCTCTTTGAGCAAGTACTGATGCATCAGCATTTTCAACACTAAAAGTCTTCGCTTCATTAATGATCTTTTCTTGGATAGATTCATTATTTGCAACAATATTTTTTACGATAGTTTCGGAAAACTTTTCAGAATCTCCCGATTCCAAAGCATCTTTGATCTCTGCTTGGTCTACTGTGTTTTGTTCTAATAACATAGTCATATATTTTCTCCTTTTTTAAATTTATCTATTAAATTTTGGCTTTCGTTTTTTACTTCAATTTTTTTCTTATCTTGATTAGTAATTTTGTACTTTTCGAGTAAAGAGTTCTTTACGCTAACTTCTTCTTGTACTATCTCTTCTTTAGGCTTTTCTATAATTGCATCTGCAAAACCTAGAGTGATACATTCTTCAGCAGTTAAGTATGTTTCATCTTTTATAAGTCTTTCTAGCTCACTTTCTTCTCCCTTAAAGTGTTCAGAATAAGAAGCTAGAACAGCTTTATCAAACTTTTCTAGGTCATTCGCTATCTTTCTAAGACCTTCGCAATTGCCATATACAAAGGCACTAGCCCTATGTATCATCATTAGTGAGTTCGGATACATCTTTATCTCATCTGCTGCCATAGCTATGATAGAGCCCCCACTTGCAGCGATAGCATCGATAATGATAGTTACATTCTTGTTGGAGTCTTTGATATAGTTTCCTATAGCTACAGATGCATAGACATCTCCACCCTTAGAGTTTAGGTGGATTTCTACATCATTACCTTTGATTTGGTTAAAGGCTTCTTTTACCTTGTCCATGGTAATATAGTCTCCAGACATTTCTTCACCAGTCCACCAGTCTGTAGGTATTTCCTCAACTATAGACCCATAAAGATATAGCTTTTCTTTTCCATTTTCTTCTACAAGTTCCACTTTAGGATTAAAGTCAATACTTGCACAAGCTTTTCTAAAGTCTTCCATATATCCTCCTTTCCTTAAAAATTGGTACAAAAAATAGACCTTTTAATGCCATATCTAGGGCAATGCTAAATTTCTTCACTTGCTTCATAGTTTTTAGTTACTCTTCTCTTCTGACTTTCCTCTGTTCTAAGTGGCTCCATACCTAGTAGTTTTCTATTTTCATCAATGTTATTTACTCCATTACGAGTTAATACATCAACCACATTAGCAAGTTGTGCTAGGTTAGTAGTTTTTAGCCTAGATGTATCTATGGCCATATAGGTATTATTTAGATAAGAATACTTTGAGTAAAACTTTCTGTTGATCTCATCTTCAATCATTTCACAAAATGGTTCTACTCCAAACTTTATAAACCTATCCACAGTAGACTCCAAGTCATTTGCAGACCCCTTTAAGAGTGCTGGGGGAATGTTAAATCCTATGGCTGTAAAGTCAAAAATATCATCTATTAGATTTCTTATATCTCTAGAGTCCGTAGAATTCTTATAAGAGTCACTAGATATATCTTCGTAGGTTATCCCATTAGTTAGTGGAAGCACCGCACCATTTTCAGCTTGATAAAATTTTTGGATCTGGTCATTCAATAACCTATTCAGCTTATCCTTTGCAGCTTCTGTTTGTGGGTAGTTAGTAGGTATATTTACTATTCCACGTTTAGCATTGTTTTTCTTATAGCTAGCTTTGGAATACTCTACAAGCTTTCCATAATCATCATATAAAGCTCCTACTATATTCACGATATTTCGTTCATACAATTTAAAGTAAAGCACATCTGACTCATCATAGGACCTTCTTAAGCTAAAATCATCTACCACTACATCTCTATACTTACATGTATAAAAAGCCTTAGTATCTTTTACAAAGCTATCTGCTACATAGTAGTTTTTTCCTTGTTCGATTATTAATACTTCCCCATCATATATCAGCCTATATACAAATTTCTTCCAAAATCTGCTTGCCGAGTAGTTAGGGTTAGGCTCAACATTAAGTTTATAGTAAATATTAGACTTATCTTCATTGCCTTTGTCGTAGGTATTAAACTCAGATAGTGATATAGCATTGCCTAATAAATTTATAGCAGTATTAATAGCCAAATCTCTTACTAATATCTTTTCAGATAGGTCTATACAAAGAGTATCAAAGCTAGTTTGGTCATGGTCTCCCCTTTGTTGTCTCTTAAATATATCTCCTAGCCAATCTCTAAATCCCATATACTACCTCCTTTCTTAAAGCATGATTACATCAAGATCCATTACATCACCTTGACCATCACTTAGTTCATCATGTAGTTCAGTTGCTATCAATCCATGTAAAAAAGCAAAGAATCCATCAGTTTTTCTCTTTATAGGTTCTATTTTTTCATAGGACTTATTGCCTTTCTTATCTGTCACAACCTTCACATTCCAAAAGTACCAACGTATAAGCTTATTATCATCAAGTATTACATTGCCATTAGCAAACATATCTGATATCACTGGTGCCAATTGATTGTGGCTTATAGTCCCATTAGGCACTCCTTTAAGCTCTAGACCCACTTTTTCAAAACTATCTTTTAGAGCTATAAACTTAAACCTATCTGCATATACTTTCTTGATATAGTATTTACTAGCCTGCTTCATAAACCAATCTGCTATCATATCAGTAGGTATGACTGGATAGCCCCTCACTATAGTTACTCTTCCTTCTTTTTCTAAAAGTCCTACATCAATCTTTTCATACTTCTTACTCCTTACACTCTCTTCATGGATAAAGGTGTGTTCTTTAAAGATATGCTTGCCATCTTTTTTAAAGGTAAGACCCACAGAGCAAAAGTCTTCTATTTCTGCAAAGTCCACCGACCCTATACATTCCAATCCTTCTAGATCTGGTTCTTTTTGATTGCACGCTGCAAGCAGGTTTTCCCAGCTAGTAACAGTCTTAGTCTTAGACTCATAAGCTAGGTTAAGCCTCTTTAGGATAAAAGCTTCTTTTTTCTCATCAAACCTAAATGTATCTTGGTACTCTTTCATAACTTGTCTTTTTAAGGTCTGATTATAGTCCAGTCTTGGTATAGCCTTAGTAAAAAGCTCAGGCTTGCCGTATTCTTGGATATTATCCATTTTAAAAATAAAAGGGAAAAAGCCATTATGGTCTTCTTCCCCCGTTAGTACTGCTATTGATTTTTCTTTTAGATCATCTATTACACTATCTCTTACATATCCATCTGTAGTTAGGTATATGGTCCTAGGTTTATCAACCTTACCAAGACCCCCAGTCAATACAGTTATGATGTCATAGTTCTCATATTGATGGACTTCATCAAAGATTACAGCTCCTGGCCTACCACCATCTTTAGTTTTAGGATTAGCGGTTAGATACTTTATAGTAGATGCAGTCTTTTTATACTCTATATCTACCTTGTTCCAATAAAATAATTTTTTATAAAATTCTTTATTAGTTTCTAAGATATCCCTTACTTCATCTGGACTTGTCTTAGCCTGGTCTTCACTGGTGGCCACAAAGTTTACATCATAGTTTCTTATACCGTTATAATCACTAGTTAAATAAAAAGCATCCATTGATGATGTACCATTTTTACCAGTACCACGCCCCCACATATTAAAATTTTCATTAAAAACTGGGAACTCAGTGCCTTTTTCATATAGACCATAAAATATAGCAAATCTAAATCGTTGATAATCATGCATGTGGAATGGAAAATGCCTTTCAAGCATTGCTATAGCATCTTCTATATGCTTTGCCCTAAATTCAATATTTTTATCATCTAGGATAGGTCTTAGAAAGTCCATTAGAAGTTTTTGTTCCTTGCAAGATGGTATAAGCCCTTGCTCTACCTTTCTCATCCAGTCACTAATGTATGGATGATAGTTATAAGTTCTCCTTCTTGCCACTTCTACAACTCAACTTCTTCCTCTTTAGCTTCTATGTCTGCACCTCTTAGACCTAACTCAGATAAAATCTTAAGCATCTGAGCATTTACTCTTGTCAGTTCGCTCACAGAGTCATTACGCTTATATCCTTGCTGCCCACCGCCATTGTTATAAGGGACATTGACTCCTCTTTTTGTTATATCATCAAAAAGCATGTCCTTAACTTCCCATAGTCTACAATAATCATCAACCAAAGATACGTAATGGCTCATTTTTTCTAGCCCACGTTCTTCAAGCTGATTTATTAGATCCTCTCTTATCTTTTTCTTGCTAATCTTAGCCATTGCCCCTCCTTTCCAAATTCTAAGCACTCCATTTTTCATTTTTCTAAATTTTCGTTCCATTTTCCATATATTTTTTATGGTTTATATGTAATTATTTGTCAAAAATTAGCACTACACCCCCATCACACGTAAAAAACCAAAATTTTTCCATTCCCGAGGTCCCACCCCGGTCCCAGTGGTTCAAGAAAAATCTAAATTTTCTCATGCGGGGGGGGATTCCACAGTTCACTCAAACTTTTCTTGATGTACATCAGAATTAAATTCTTTTAGCTTCTCTGGATGTTGTAAATTATGGCATGACCTGCATAGAGTAATTAGATTATCATTATCTAGTCTTCTTTGCCAATTATCTTCTAGATGCTCTTTATGATGCACATCTAACGCTGTCATCTGTCCTACTGTAGCATAACCATTAGATTTACATAGTTGGCATTCATTGTTATCTCTGTCTACTATCTCTTTTCTTTTTCTTAGCCACGCAGCAGACTTATAAAATTTTCTTCTTTTATTTTTATTTACTGTCATATTTTAATCCTAAAAATAAGCATAAAAAAACAACCGCTGAAACAAAATTATAAGGAGTTCTAAACAACATGTACCGCAGTACTCAATTTAAAAAGCAGTTGTAATTTTATGCAATTTTATATATTACTATTATACACCATAAAAAGACTTTAAGAGTCTCATAAGAGTTTCAAATTTGTCCCGATTTTGTCCCAATTACTTTCGTTGCACATTAGCAACGATAAATTTACGTTGCAAATCGATAACTATCTAGGATCAACCTCATCAGGAGTTAAAATATAAAGCGTTTTATAGATATTAAGCAAAGCATCATCAGACTTACGCCATGCAGTAGACTTAGATAGTTTTAGCCTTACACCTATATCAATCATATTTAAATCTCCTCGTATCCACTTATGATTAACTATGTATCGCATATCATCATCAAGACTATTAATAGCATATCTTAAAGCTCTATTTTCTAGCTCAATTCTTTGTAAATTAAGCTCATCAGCTCTAATCTTATCAATCAATTTATTGAGTTTATCCTCTTGAGATGACCCTCCACCTTGTACAGTCTCAGAGCTAGACCAACCGCCCTGCAAATCCATCTTGTCACGATTGATTGCTATACGCTCTTTAAGGAGGTCTAGCATCTCTAGATCCTCCCTATAATTTCTTAGGCGTGTTTTGATAATACTTGCCCTAACTTTATTTTTGTTATTTTCCCTTTTCTTATCAAAGCTCATCCACACCTCCTATTTCACTCGCCTGCACCGTTCTAATATCTGACTTTCTGAAAGATAAAATATCCTTTTTTGTGTAACCAATAGCATAGGTAAAGTCATATTGGCTATCACACAATAGACACATGAATTCATCTACATGCTGCATAGTCATTTTTATATAAGAAGTACTCCCATTGTTATGATAGATTGTTAACTTGTATAGTCTGTCTTTATCTTTATTCATCTACACCTCCCATCAAATATTAAGCTTGTCACCCTCAGCGTAGTCAGCATCAGGCAATTTAGCCTCAATATCAGCCAATATATCATCACTAGGCACATAGTCCCTATCTATATCAAGCTCAATTACAGTCATCATTGCATAGTTAGCCAGGTCAATCAAAGTATCACGGATACTCTCATTCTTAACCCTAGCCTCAACCTTAGACAAAGACTTTAACCTCTCCATCTTGTCACTCATACGGACAACAGGAGCTATCAAGCCAAACTCTTGATATGATTTGCTAAAACTATCCCCATAGTCAGCATTTTTATCTCTATAAGTTTTCAGCATCTCACGCATCAACAGTGCCATTCTATCAGCTTTATCCATCTAAACCTCCATTATCTCAATCTCAACTCTAGGATTGTCCTTATCAAAATCAATCCTAGAGCCATCATGAGATTTAACAATTTTATAATTATCATCAGTAATCACACCACAATCTGTCAGTATGTCGCAAGTAGCAGCAAGTAAATTAGTAAGATCTACCCTGTGCTTAGTCTTACGATAGTACACACACTTTAAATTAATCGGATAATCTATAGCCTGCTTATACTTGCCTGTGATTTGCATAGCACAATCCCTAGCATAATCCTTATATCTTTTGGATTGTGTTAAAAATGGTCTGCCAGTCCTGTTATTCTTATAAATTTGCATAGAGTTTTTCTTTGTAGCAGGATTTCCATATATAACCATCTTCATATTTCGCTCTCTAACGATTTTAACCTCCTTAGTCATACAATTACATATCTTTTACATTTAAAACCAACCTAGCTATAAAATATTAACAATTTAGCCTATATTAGAAAGGTATTGCTCCATTATCTTTCATTTCGGTAAAATCATCACCGAAGAAATCATCGCTATTATTTTGGTTTGTATACGCCTGACCACCACTAGCCTTAGATAAAAACTCAACACTGTTAGCCAAAATATCCATAGTATAAACTGTTTTACCGTCTTTGTCTTGATAAGACCCAGTCTGTAGACTACCAACAACAGCACACTGACTCCCTTTGCTTAGATACTTACTGCAGCTTTCTGCCAAATTTCCCCATACGTTGACCCTAGGAAAATCAGCAGTAGCCCAGCTGTTAGCCTCTGCTTCCTGTTTTTTATCCCTGCTCATCTTTCTATCAATGGCTAAAGTAAAGGTACATATAGGCTTATTTGCCTGTGTATATCTTAACTCTGGGTCTCCAACTAACCTTCCAATTGCAATAAATTTATTCATTTTTCCTCCTTTACTTTCTCAGCAAATACTCTGATATCTTTAGGTTTTAAAAGTTTATCCTTTATATAATCTCTCTTTATTTGCTCGTTGGTATACTTATATAATATATCTCGGTGGTCTAGGCTATCACAATCATAGCTAGTATAACCCCACCTATATCTTTGCTTATAACTCATATAAGGTCATCCTCCTTTATAAACGTTCCATTTTTAACAACACCCTTACGGTCAGCAATTTCTTTATAAGCACTCTCTACACAGTCGATAAAATCCAAATTATAAAATTCTGCTATCAAAATAATTGTATTAACCCTGACATGGATAGCGTTGTTATAGCTAATATCCACAAGCAAATCACTAAAATTCAACATTAAGGCTTGTATACACTCGTACTTATCTTCAAAGCAATCATTTTTTTGGTATTTATAAAAGTCATCAAAAGTTGCTATAAAATCATTTTTGCTGCCTTGGAGTAAACTACCAATGACAAGTGTTACAAACACATCTCCCACACTATCCTTAATTAATTTTAGATTGCCCTTGCTTATCCCAATAATAAGCTCCGCCACTTCTTCAGCAGTCTTTATCAACTGCCCCTCTACTGTTCCGTTTTTGTCTAACTCTCTATCTATCGCCCACTGCTCAATTTTTTTAATCAATTCTTGCATTGTCATTCTTCTACCTCTACTATCTCATAATCACCTAAATCCGTATCAAAATCTTCCTTGATGTGTTCAATCGCTTCTAAGCTGAACTTTGTTCTTACGCCCTCTATATTCCCAGGTGTAGAATGTAGAAAAAAAAGCCTTGGAAAAGGTGCAAAACCCAGATACACTTCTTCATTACGAGCTCCTAACCACCTATGCCTTAAATAATATTTTTTAGGCTCATCACGTTCATCTATTGGTGTTTTTGCATATTTGATAATCAGGTCAAAGAGTTCTTCTTTATGTGTCAATTCAACCTTAACAATACTGCGTGTATTTATTTCATATAACCTCTGTGTATGCACGGTGGCGACCGATATGTTGCTAGTTTTGATAACCACATGTGATGGATATAACTCCACATCATATCCCAATTCCTCAACCCTTTTTATTAACTCTTTAGTTTTCATATGTTTAACTTCTCTCCTTCTGTGTATTTAATGATAGGCTCTTGCCATTCTTCGCCTCCACATCCTAGAGGGAATACATAAGAACGACTTTCAACTATATCTTTTTTAACTTCTTCTTTATTGTCAATGTATCTTTGGATATACCACATAGCTTTTTCTAAGTCTTCCTTCTCCTTGCCTTTGTGCTTAGATCTAGCTATATACTTAATTGCATTGCCCAGATGAAACCCTAAGTTCCAATCTTCTATTACGTCTATAACCTCTGTATTCCCTTGGTTATAGTGGTCTGGGTGGTTTATATACTCTGACACTCTAACTCCTCCATAATCTTTTTAAAAGGTCCTGTACCATGTTTAATATCTCGCACTACATTTTCATCAACGTTGTACTTATCCCTAATCCTAGTAGCTCTATAGTCTTGGTCATTCATCTTTTTAATCTTTAAAATCAAATCTTTATCTTTTAGTACATCCTCAAGAGGTATAAACTTTGCAGGATCTTTATATCTAAAACTCATAGTTACATGGTCTTTATCTCTATCATAGCTGTAATCAGGTTTATATACTCCTCCAGTTACAAACCTTACGATTTGTCTTTTTTCGATATTTTTATATTTATCTATAAGCACCCCCTCAAAGTAGACGGTGCCTTTTATATACTTCTCCTCATATTTTCTAAATACTTCATCAAAGGTCATATCTAGTGATAATTTAGGTCTCATGACCTACCTCCATAAATCTGCCTATACTGCTTTGCAATACTACGCATGTTGCTCTCAAATATGGATAATTGCTCATTGCTCATACCATAATGCTCAGGGTCCTTTTTGCACTCGTTTAACTGATCGATCCACCTATTAATTTTTCTCCTGTCAGCAACAGGGTCATCTCCCTTTAAAAATTTAGTCATAACTTGCTTATCCTATCTAACTTTGCCTCTAGGTCTGATATATCAGTATCAGCCTCGCTATACTGTGGCTTATAATTATTACTCTTAGGCTCCTCATTAAGGTATCCCTCAAATTTGTTACTAAATAAAGTCTCTGGTCTTAGGTATTTGCTCATCCTTTCATTGTTAGACCAATCTATAACTTTGTTATCTATAACTGTCTTAAAATCATCTAAGGTAAATCCCTCATTGTACCTAGCCTTAATTAAGTCCTTAGTCTTAGCGGTAGTAGGCTTATAGTTTTTACCAGTTTTATTATTTAGATAAGAGACAATATCTTTATAAGGAATTTTATTAACCACACGGTCGTGCTCTGCTCGACTATATATATCTCTATTCTCTATATCTTTATCTATATCTATCTCTTTCTCTGTGTAACAGGATCGAACATTGTTACGCCCCTCCGTTACATTGTTACGTAAGGTTTGAACATTGTTACCATTTGTGCCACCCTCAATAGCTTTACTGCCCTTTGCTCTCTTTCTTCTCATTCGCCTAGCAGCCTGTGTTTCCGACCCAATTAACTGAGGCACATCATTTAAAAACAAATCCTGCTCCTGCACCTCGATTAGATCATTAGCAGTACAAAAGGCAACGGTCATTTTTATATCATCAATTTCTTCATCGATATCTAGTGATAGCTGATGGAATATATCTTCATCAGTACCTTCGAACTCAATCACACCATCGTTGTTAATGCTTAGTAGCTGGAGTTTAAGGTAGATGATAGTGTAGGTATCACCACCAGCCACCTTGCGAAGTTTTTTCATCTTCCTAGACTGGAAAAAATCGTCTTTAAGCTTCAGCCAATAGTATCTCTTTTCATCTCCCACTAACTCACCTCACTATCTAAAAAACTGACCTGTCCACCATCATCATTCCGTCTTTCAATTCTTTCGGTGCATAATTTGTAGTATTCTTTATGAATTTCAAATCCGATGTATTTTCTTCCTTTTTTTATACAAGCTACTGCAGTTGTTCCAGAACCCATAAATGGATCTAAAACCACATCATTAGGTTTAGAGTGTTTTACTATTATTCGTTCCATAAGTTCTAAAGGTTTTTGGTTTTGATGCAACTGTTCTTTCCCAGCAACTCGATTAAAACTCCATACATCTGACAGTCTTTTACCATTGAATTTAGCTCTGCCCTTATTTGCCAAAATAATAAACTCATATTGCTTGCCAAAAGCCGCTTGCAAATCACCCGCAGTCCTGTTATTTTTAACCCACACAATAATATTTTTGATTTTAAACCCCGCATTTTCTAATTCTTGTTTAAAAAAATCTATTTTATTAGAGTTACAAAACATATAAATTGCACTATCATTTTTTAACACTCTGTACAATTCTTTTATCACACTTTTTATGAAGTCCGGGTTATTATCATTAGCAATAGCTTTTGTAAATTTATGTTTCTTGTCTTTTCGGTGGTTTGTTTTATAATTCATCAGATAAGGCGGATCTGTAGCTATTAAGTCAATACATTCATCAGGTAGTGATCTTAGTCCATTTAGACAGTCATAATTATAAATCTTGTTTATCTCTAACATTAACCCTCACTTCGTTAGCTTGCTAGAGACATCAATGTCCTTAGCACTACTCAGCCTCAGTCTTAACTTCAAAGTCATCCTCAAAAAAGTCATCTTCCAAAACTTCCCCAGTCTCCTTATCCACCTTAGGCTCTTGCTTTTGTTCTGGCTCATCTTCCACAACTTCATAGTCAATATCATAAGTAATACCACCTGTTTCTGCATCAGTATTTGACGATTTAAAGACTTGATTGTCATAAGCCATAGCTTGGCCTAGCTCAGGCTTATCAATTGCCTTAGGGGCGTATTTAAGCACTTGAATGATGCAAGACTTCTTAGCCATAGCATCTGGATTTTGTTGCCATGGGCCATCTTTTTTGTAATAGCTTTTAGAAAACTTCTTTCCGTAGGCTTCTGCATCCTCTTTACTCATGTAGAAGCTATCACGACCACCTTCTTTGGTTTCATAAACTGCATAGTAACCAATCACATCTCCAGATTCTCCGATTAGAACTGGTTTATGTTTGATCTCTCCAGTTCCATAGTCAATATCAAAGTCATCGTTCTCGTGTACTTTCTTAGCAGTTATTCTTCTGAATTGACCTGTGTTGTGTGCTAATTTTAGGAGTCCTTGGTATCCAATTTGGAACTGAACTTCTACAATTCCTTTTCTCTTATTGTCATAAGGTATCAAATAAGACTCACCTAGTGGAGTATTAAACTCAAGCCCTAACTGTGCTGAATTCATAACCGCCGCTAGAAGTGATTGTGGACTGCATTCTAGTAACTTAGGATTACTATTTATAGCAGTTAAAGATGTTCTTACAAACTTATCAGCTGGCAAGTATTGAGGTAGGGCATTGTTAATCTCTCCCTTCATGCTCATAAGTAGGTTTCTTACATTGTCCTGTGGTGCTGGTTTACTATTAGTTTTCTTGCTTAATGCTTGTTTTGCGTTAGTCATTTAAAATCTCCTTTTTAATACAAGTCATTTATAAGATCACAATTATCGTTTATAATCTCTTGAAACTCATCTACACTTAAATCATCTCTAGCTTCTGCAACAACCCCATATAATCCAATTATGAAAAGCTCAGTATATGGAAACTCGTCACTACTACTTCTGCCATATAAATCTTGGCAAGCATCTTTCAGTTTCCCTTTTAACCAACCTTTATCAGACTCCCATGAGCTCTTATAAACAAGATCAATCATAAATTTGTTAAGATCCTCTTTTTCTTCGATTTTCTTATCTTTCTCTCTCGATTTCTGATAATCCATTTCTGGCTTTGCTTCATTAATCATTTGTTTCACAAATTCTTTAATTAACATTTCTTCAAATTTTTTCTTATCACTCATTCTTTAATCTCCTTAATCAAAAATCTTCTAGATTCAGTCTCTTTTCCGTACTTCTCATATATCTCAGGTGCTTCCTTCTTAATCCTCTTAGTATCAAGCCTTACGCTAGTACTAGGCTTATAGCTCACTGTAAAGTGTTTGCTCTCTCCGTAGTTGTTATCACCCATTTGTAGTTTTAGACCCTGCTCAAACTCTTTATTTTGCTCAGTAAGGCTCTTAATTAGCTCTCTGTTGGATTTATATGCCTCATAGGTATAATTGTCTACCTGAAGGTCAATACTTTCTTCTAGACCCCCTTTAAAGCGTTTTTTGAGTGCTTCATCATATAAACTAGATCCATCAGGTTCTGGCATAACACCTTTTTTCACATACTCAGTCCAAAACTCAATCTCTTTTGCTCTTAACATCTCGATAGTGTCATCATCCCAGTCAACCTCACGGATAATAAAATCAGTACCAAAGATTAGACAAGCTATATAACACTTTCTAGCCCCAGTAACAGACATATAGTGCAAGCATTGTAGCTCATACTCTATAGGTATAGCACCATCTGCCCACTTGTCTTTGTTATATGGAGTAGTAGTCTTACACTCGAGTATTGCATCCTCACCAACCACACGACGGTCAATGTCCGCAATCAAGAATGGATACTCATCATCACTCATCATGTGGTTATCTCTCCTAACCTTTTTTCCAGTGGCTTCAGTAAATCTTTGGGCTACATAGTCTTCAAAATCACGCCCTTGTCTTAGGTGTTCGCTCTCATTGCTTTCCTTAGGTACTTCCATAGTCTTTTCCAGATATAGTTGTGCTGGACTCTTCCACTTGCTTAGGCCACAAGCAGCTGCTGCATCAGAGCCACCTATACCTACTTGCCTTAGCTCTAGCCACTCTTCACGGGATAGCTTGCTTACATTAGTTATGATATTAGTCATAGCAGACCATCCTCGTATTGAGAATTAAGCAAGTCCTCATCTTCGCTAGCTTGCCTATCAAGATCTTCTAAATATTTTTCATCTCGACTATCAAGCTTACCAACCTCAATATCATCAATATCAGTATCTTCTCCGATCTTTTCTGCTTTGCCCATAAATTCGATAATCGCTTGCTCATAGTCATCAAAAAAGACTTCATCCATAGCTTGCTTTGGTATATCAACCTCATAGTCTTCATAGATGCACTTAGTAAAGGTAACTCGCATAGTTCCTCTCTTTCTCTCTTCTTCTAAATTCTCTTTCTATCAAAAACAGTTCTTCCTCTGGTCTAGGCTTTAAGCTTTCATGTAAATTTTTTACTTCCTTAAGCTCATCTTTGCTTAACTCTTTAAGGTTCTTCCTAAATTCTTCACTTTGGTATATATTCACTTCTCAATCCTTTCTAGTAGTGGTATAATAACCATGTATTTAATATTGCTGAGCCCCTTAGATTGCAGTCTATTGGGCTCTTTTGCTTTTATTCTCCAAAGCAATATCTTCTAACATCACAAATTTGTTTCATACGAGCTTTTTTCTCAGCTTCTTCACGATTTTTTCTAATTTGGTTTTGTACAAATTCCTCTCTTTTAGCTTGCTTTCTTGCCAATCTCCCATTTTGTGTTTTGTTAAAATTTAAAATCCTGAATGTCATTTTTATCTCCTTATGGTAAACTCCAACCACCCTTAAAAGGTGATATCTTTCCTTCTTCCACTAATTTCAAGCTATATTCATCTATATATACAGACTGACTAGTGCCAGTTAGTGCAAAGCTTGTGCCAAAGTTCCACTTATCAGCCTTAAGACCTGCACGTATAGCTGCCTCACTAACTCCCACTATCTGGGATGCCTTCTTTACAAGGTCTTTACCTTCACATCTGGTCATAATCATTCCTTCTAATCTTCATATAAAGTCCACCAATCTATTTTAAATACTTCTCCTATCTTCTTAGCGTGCTTAACCGATAATTCCCTAGTGCCAATTTCATAAGTACTAATAGTTCTATAATTAACTCCTATCTCCCTAGCTAAGTCTTCTTGACTCATTCCTATACTTGTGACAATAGCTACTAATTTAATAATGGATTACTTAAAATAAAATAAATGCATTAAAATTGTAGTAACAAAAGAAATAAAAGCCGACATAAAGTAGTCAAATCTTTCTCTCTCCCAAGTATTTTTGTTTTTGTTGTACCAATCAGTAAATCCATAGCACTCAATAAAAGGTATATATTCTTCCCAATCTCCATATTTTTTTATAATTCTAATTAGAACAATCAGGACTAGAATCAAGCCCCCTAAAACAATAAATATCATTCCATAATCTCCTCCTATCTCAATCCCTCTCAATCATTGGTAAATAGCCGTTATCTTTAAGCTCGTTATATAAAAACAATCTGCCTTTTTGAGTCCACTTAGTAATCATATTTACATCAAGAGTTCCGTTACTTCTTGGAAACTCAACAGTTTCAGAATGTGTATAACCTTTGTCATGATACTTAGCATATATAAGCCATTGATTGCCTTGCTTGTATTGGATACCTAGCTCATGTAAGAGTTTGTTCATCTTGCTACCGCTTAGTCCATAGTCTTTAGCTATGCTAGTAATTGTTACTACCGATGTAGACTGTAAGATCTTATCTGTGTAGTCAGCCTTAGGTGTTAATTCTCCTATGATTTGATCTTTCTTTTTGTTTTCTAACTCTAGGCGGTCAATACTTTTTTGTGCTAGTATCAAAGCCCTAGCAATCAATTCTTCTTCAGTTTCTCCCTCTTTGGTAACCATGTATCCACCATCTTTTCTTATAGCTGGTAGTACTTCGTGAGTAACCCATCTTTTAAACTTCTTTGCTTCTTCCTTTCTAGATGCCATTATCAAAGTGTAGAGTCCGTACTCATTAACTACATTAGTAGCTCCACCAGATAACCCTAAGTTGAACTTAGACTTCTCATCTTCATCAAGTCTACCAACTGCTACAGTTACATTTGTTAGTTCAAGTGCCTTGCATACATCATTAGCCACAAACCAAGGTTCCCCATTCTCATCTTTAGTAGTCCTTAGTTCTCCAAATTCATTATTATTAAAAATCTTTAAATCTTTCATTTCTATCCTTTCTTTTATTTGTTATAATTATTGTTAGGAGGCTATCATGCTTTATTTCGAAAACTCACAATCTTTAGAAAACCTTGCAAAAGTGCTAGCTCAATATACAACTGGTTCTAAAATTACTAATATGCTAGAAAACCTTGGTTTAAATAATTACATCCATGGTGTAAATAGCACTAAATGGAAAAGACTCCATGAAGCATTCTGTAATTATCACAATCAATACAATTCTGATGAAAAGATAATATCTTGCATAGAATGGATCATGTCTCCACAAAACTACATCAATAAATCGAATGAGTGGACAGATTCCAAAAATGAGATAAACAAAATATTACAATTTGATGGTTTAGTAGTTAACAATTCAGGAAAAGTTGAACAATACTCAAAACCAAAAGATTTTTCACAAGCCTATTCCAGATACTCATCGCTAAAAGATAAACTAAAACCATTCAATATACATCCTGTATTATTAAATATTTGTAACAAAGAAATACTTAGAACAGATTACTTTGATCTTATATTCGAAAGTGCCAAACTTATTGAAAATAAAATGCAAAATATATCAGGCATTGATTTATTTGGTACAAGATTAATAAATAAATGTTTTGATGCAAGAAAACCAATAATTGTTTTAAATTCTCTTCAAACAAATGAAGAAAAAAGTCAATATTTTGCTCTAAAAGCTCTTTTGAATTTTATAAACTATAATTATAGAAATCCCAGAGCACATAAGGTTAAGTACTTTAATCCTTCTAGCGAAGAAGAAGCAATTGAGGCTATGATTATGATTTCAAAAGCATATTACCTACTAGAAAAATGTTCTAAATCATCTTTAGGTTAAAAGCTTCATCTATATCTATTTTCTCTACATTGCAGGTGCAGATATAATCTGAGCTTTCCTCTATAGACTTCTCAATCATGCCTGCAACATTTTCTGCTACGCTATCATCCGAAAATAAAATAGCATCTTCAATTGATTTAGACATACTCCCCTGCATATCAAATAAATACATGATCTTCCCATTTTTTATAAACCTTTGTTCATATTTTTTTATTTTTATTGTTATAATATAATATTGCTTATTCATATTTCTTACTTTCTCTCACTGAATTCATTATTTTCAAAAATTTTTAATTCATTCATATATCATCCTTTGTTCCTTTTAAGGAACTTTTAAAGTAAAAAAAATTTATTTGCATCTAACTTATAATTGTTACACAACATTCTTATTTGATCAGCAGTAAAGTCTTGACCTTTTCTGTTGATTTTCTTACTAAAGGTAGTTTCTGTAACCCCTAGAAAATGAGCCACATCTTTATTTTTAATCTCATTTTCTGCTAGGTAACCTTTAAATTTAGTGTAAGGTTTCTTATTCATACAAGCTCCTTTCTCGTTCCTTATCTGGTACACTTACATAATACACTATCTTTCGTTCCTTGTCAACAACTTTTTAAAAAATATTTTAAAAACTTGTTGCATATAAGGAATATTTTTGTTATACTTATATTGAAAGGAGGGAGAATGAACTTAGGAAACAAATTAAAAAATATTAGAATTGACAACGGATACTCTATGGAAGAATTGAAAAATCTACTAAATAATAAATATGGTCTATCAATTAGTAAAAGCATGATATCAAGATGGGAAAACAACCAAACAGAACCATTAAATACGTATTTATCAGCTTATGCAAAAGAATTTAATTTAGATATGAACAGTTTATTAAATATCAACATAGAAGACATCCCAGGAGCAATCCCAATGCAAAAAGGAAGGCTAATACCAATCCTAGGAGAAATAGCCTGTGGCGACCCAATACTAGCCCAAGAAAACCTAGACGGTTACTTTTTATCAGATCCATCTATAATCAAAGGAGACTTTATCCTAAGAGCCCAAGGAGATAGCATGATAGATGCTGGTATCCACGAAGGTGACTATGTTTTTATAAGTCAAACACCAGATGTAGAAAACGGAGCTATAGCAGCAATGCTTATAGATGATGACACAACACTAAAAAGATTTTATAAAAGTGATGATAAGATAGTATTGCAACCAGAAAATAGTGCGTATAGTCCTATCATAATTACAGAAGATGATGGAAAAAACATCAAGATACTAGGACAAGTCATAGGTCTATACAAACAGAATATTAGGTAAAAAAAGAGGAACACCAAAACGGTGCTCCTCTGCCTCTACCAAGATCATTATACCACAAGGGAGAAAAATATGAAACGAAAAATTGCTATTTTACTAGCATCTACCCTACTACTTGCAGGATGCGGCAAAAAAGAAGCAAAGCAAACTCAAGAGGATAAGACTGCGGAGCAATTGCTTGCACGTATAGGAGAGTTAGAGGAAGAAAACAAAAGGTTAAGAGAGGAGTACGACATACCAGAAGAACCAAAAAACAACGAAGAAGTAGTTGATGAAATTGCAGAAGATGGGGAAAAAGAAGACCAAGCAGCACCTGAAAGCCAAAAGAAGATAGATGGAGAAGAAAAAGGAGCAGGTACAATCAACCTTAGCACCCCTGGAGGTGAAGGTCCACAAGTAACTTTAATAGTTGATCCCAAAACAACTATAAGTTCAATTGGTTTATTAGCTGAAAATGTTGAAGTAGATGGTAATGAACCAACAAAAGTATACGTAGATGGACAAGAAAACAATATCTTGCAATTATCAAATGATTCTAGCCATCAAGGTACTCTAACGCTAAAAGGTGAACAATTAAAACCAGGAACACATAATGTAGAAGTCATACAAGAAATTGATGGAGAACAGAATTTTTATAGGCTACTAACCTATGAAGTTAAATAAACAAAAACCCCTAGCCTTAAGTCGCCAAACCATCCAGCTAGGAGTCCAAAACAATAGACAAAGTCTGTCTATCTTTGTTTATTGTACCATAAAATACTATGTTTTTATAGAAAGAAGGTACAAGTGCCCAAAAGAAGAAAAAGAGCAAATGGAACAGGATCTATATCCCATAAAAAAGGCAGAGCTAGACCATGGTATGCTAGATTACCAGCAGGATATACCGTAAACGGTAAAGAGGTGCGACAAGATATAGGTTTTTTCAAGACCTATAAAGAAGCAGAAGAAGCCTTAGATAAGTATATGGGACTCACAGACATTAAAACATTTGCCGATGTATATGAGTACTACAAGACTACAAATGAATACACCAAAATCAGCAAGAATTCTCAACAAAGATATGAAAATGCATTTAAAGAGTATAAGCCAATCCATAATAAAAATATGATAGATATTAGATATACGCAATTACAAAAAGTATTAGATGATATGGTTATACGTGGATACGATAAAAAAGTAAATGGAGTCATGACACATCAAGAATACTCAAAAGACCACTTAGAAAAAGTAAAACTTGTAGCAACTAAAGTATACAAGATTGCCCTACAAGATGGTTTAGTAACAGAAAATATAGCATCTCTTATGAAAGTAGGCGGTATCAAACAAAAAAATAAAAAAGAGATATTTACCAAAGATGAAATAACAAAATTATTTAATAGCATACCAACTAATCCACACGCTAGGCATATATTAGTTATGTGCTTTACAGGTATGAGAACTACAGAATACAGAAATCTTTCAAGAGATAGTATAAACTTTGAAACTAATACCATCACAAACTTTGGTATCAAAACAAATGAAGGTAAGTCAAGAACTATGTTTATACACCCACAAATCAAAAATATGCTTATGGACTTATGTATAGAATCAAAGTCTGGGGTTTTAGCAGAAGTGGATGATAAACCAACCACATACGATAAAAAATTTTACGATAAGATCTACTACCTAGCATTAAAACAAGCTGGAGTAAAAAGGAAGACCCCATATACCTGTAGATACACCTTTGCAACCATAGCATACCAAAGTGGAGTATCAGAAGTAGCAATTCAAAGATTAATGGGACACACAGATTTTAAAATAACAGAGCAATCATATATTCAGGACTTAGGTGACTTTGTGTACGAAGAATTACAAAAATTTAATGTATCGTCCTAATAATGGTCCCCAACCTGTCCCCAACCGATATGTAAAACCATAAAATAACAAAACAAACTATATTGAAATCTAGCCAACTTAAGTTATACCAACACCCATTCATTGCCCATCATCTCCACCA
>ERZ782914.90-NODE-90-length-38364-cov-8.615104_pt1 | contig 38364 bp, 21 predicted proteins | sample MGYA00375948_ERZ782914 | MGnify/ENA primary metagenome ERZ782914 (study PRJEB29894, sample SAMN03576417) | human skin metagenome | biome: human skin; feature: left retroauricular crease; material: organic_material | host: Homo sapiens | place: Italy: Trento...
CGCGAAAGGTCCGCAGGCGCGTCGACAGGCACATAGACGGCTGGCCCGGGCTGGTACAGCTGGCCCGGCTGCATCATGTCCCCTGGACTCACCGAAGACGCGACACGTGCATCCTGCGAGGAGGGCAGAGCGGATGGCAACGATGGCTGCACGAGCGGGGGCTGCGCCTGCATGGACGATGGCGCCGTGTACGTCGCCCAGCGCTGCAGGGGCGCCGCGGAAGCGGTATGACGAACAAAGGGCGCAGACTTTTGCACGTCCATCGGCACAGCCGGCGCCGGCTGCGCTTCACGGCCGCTGTAAGTAGCCACCGGATACGACGCACGGGAGGAGGGCGCCATGCGTTCGGACGCCGCTGCGCCTGGATGCGAGTGTGTCGTGCCCGTCGGCTCGACACGTGGTGACGTGTGCGAGTAGGCCGACCAGTACGTTGCGCCTGCTGCAGGCTGCGCCGTCGGTCGTGTGGACGGCGGGACAAGGGCCAACGTCGAGATCGGGATCGCTGGCTCAATACCGCGGCGGGCAGAGGACGACGGCGTCACAGCCACCGTTGGAGTGCGCTGCAGGGAGGCAGAGGGCGTGATAGCGCCGACGGACGGCTCGTCGATCGAGTCGTGGAAGGGCAATTCCACACCATCATGGTCGGTCATACCAGGCGACAGGAATTCGCGCTTCGTGGAGCGCTTGGGCGTCGTGATCTCTTCGGGATCGTGCAGATCTTGACCCGTGACAGACGTGTGCAGAAGGTGGTCCATCACTCCATCGTGGGTGTGAGCTGGCACGGCGGCAGGCTCGGCTTGTGGCAGCACCACGCCGGCTGGCGAGCCGTACGTATAGACGCTCACGCCAGACGGTGGCGCTAGATGCGCCGAAGATGGCGTGATCGGCACGGGCGACTCTTTCAACCGTGCGCCCTCCGGGCGTGCTGTCTCCATCGTACGCTGAATCGTGTAGCCCGTAGGCTGGAGAGTCTCGTGCACAGCGGGTGCCTGAGCGGACTGCTGCGTCGTGTATTCCACGGGCTGCGGCGTCTCGTACATCGTAGGGAGAGGGGGAGTACGAGGCGTAGTTGAGCTAGTCGGCGGCTGGGCCGCGTACACACCTGGTGCCGCACGCTGCCTCGTGTAGGGCTGCGTCTCGTACACAGCAGGCAGAGCCGTGCGTTGCGCCGCGAAGTTCGCGGGCTGCTCAGCTGGATGCACGGCAGGCGCCTGAACCGTCTGCGGCGCCGCGTAGTCAGTAGGCTGCTGGATCTCGTACACAGCCCCAGGCTGTGTCTCTGTGCGTGGGAGCATCGGTGCGCTGCGGTATTCATCGGACGACGCATGCGTCGACCACATGTAGTGCGGTGGCTCCTTCGACAGCACCTGCGGTGGGTACACGTCTGCCGCAGGCACGATCGGCTCCCCTGTCACCTCCGCCGCATCAGCTGGCACAGTCGGGAGAGGGTCATGGAGTCGGGCTTGCGAGTACGAGGGAGGGACACTTGGCGCCGCCGTGACCTCTGCGACCTCTTCCTCAGCCACGGGGATGGGCTCGTCGGTCGGCTGGTGCTTGGGCTTGCCCATGCCCTTGATGAGTCCCAGGATCTTGGAGCCCGTCACAGAGTCCTTAGCTTGCGTGCCCAGAAAAGGCGCCGAGTACAGCGGCACAAACAGCTGCGACGTAGCTGCAGAGTCGTTCGCACGCATGGTAGCAAAGAACGTCGACATGGTCGATGATTTGGTCGTCTTCTTTTTCTTCTTGGTCTTGGGCTTGGCATGCAAGGGGGCCACCATTGGTCCCAGCTGCGCCTGGGTGTTCCGATCATGCCCCAGCACAGGCCGTGGCAAGGCATGCATGGTCTCCGTCGTGGGCGGCGCAGCTGCGGTCATCGCTGCGGGGGCCAACGAAGGGTACGAGGCAGGGGCCGTCGGCATCGGTGCTGAGGCCGGCGCGACGGTCGTCAGCACGGGCTCTGACACGCGCATGCGAGCAGGCATAGCCGCTGGCGCAGAGACAGGCGCAGGAGCAGCGTGCGGCCTGCGTAACGGTTTCGAGACGCTGCGCGTGGGGGCAGCATACCTGGGCAGGGACGTGGGCGCACTGGGCGGCAGCCACGAGTCGCCGCCAGCGCTCGTCTCCGGCACACCCGGCACGAGACGCAATGGGGCCGAGCCTGGCACGAGGTTCTCGTAGGGCGACCTGTGCGAGCGCTTTTTGGCTTTGGCCCTGTACTCCGGCACGCCGTATCCCAGCTCGGCTAGACGCGCCCGGGCGTCCGCCCCAACGCGCCCGTTCGAGCGCGCGAGGCCCTTGAGCTGAGCAAGGGCATGTGCATCGATCGCCATGTGCGGATCCGCGTACGACTGCGGAGGAGCAGCCAGCTCAGCGCCGGAGGAGCGGCTGACTACGCCGTTGCCCACGCCCTTGGCCACGACAACGCGGTATCCGTGGCGGTAGTCAGGGTACTGGAATGCCTGGTAGTTGCCATTCGGATTCGCCTGGATCGATGATGAATGCGACGATGGCTCCGTCGGACGCGTCACCTCGGATTCCGGCAAGCGGTACAGGGTCTCCGTGTCGTCCAAGTTGACGGAGTAGTCGTGGTTCGGGCCGAGATCCGGTAGCTGCAGATCAGCTAGCGTGTATCCGCGGCGGAGACGCACAACGACTTCGTCGCCATGCTCCAACGCCGAGCAGTCGTGGCTGTCCTCGAGCGGCAGGCCATAAAAGACCTGGTCGTCCTCGGGCCGCTGGCTGCCAGCCTGCACCTGGATAAGCTCCAGCATCTTGAGGCGCCAGCCCTGCACGGTCATCTGCTTGAGTTTCTCGCTGTGAGTCAGCAGCTGAGGCGCAGGCAGGCCTTTTTGCCCCGTAAGAATCCGCAGCACGCTCAGACGCAACAGGGAAATGTCACTCGCGAACGGCGGAATGGGAAAGGGCATGCAAAATAAGGGCAGCGGAGGCTCAGACCGCAGGATCAGCAGCGGCTGCTGCTTCACCGTCCCACGGGACCCGGCATCTGGTTGATACATGGTGGTAATGCACACACACCAGCGTCGCGGCTCGATGCGCGTCCCGCGTGGGTCCAGTCGGTTTCCTCGTGGGCCCGCATTTGTTACCTCCACATCCAAATGCAAGGGCCTTGTCTGGCCGAATTCGGCGTTCGAGGCAACGTGATCGGCGGCGGCGCACTGGCCTAGCGTGGAGCAGCCCGTCGCACCAGTTGGACATGCCCGATCAGGCCAACCCTAATCCGTGCAAGCCTTACGCATGCCAAATCCAAGCGTGCATCCAGCGCCACCAGTATAATCAGGACCGCTGCGAGCATCTCGTGAAGCAGCTGTACCACTGCTGTGCGTCCTACTACAAGAAGTACGGGCTCGACAGCGAATGTGCGAGTTGTCCCAAGCCAGATGCATTGAATAAGAAGTTAGCGGCTTGGGGCGAGTTGTAAGCGCGGTGCTATGGTGACGAATGCAGCCATTCTGACGGCGACGATCCGAGAGCACGGATCCACGTTCGCGCTGGCGAGGCAATCTCATCGTCCGAGTCGCCGGGTATAGTGCTGCAGGATGACAGCGAGTCGGGTGGCGAAGGGGGAAGAGCTCTTGACTCTGGTACATGGGTAGTTTTGGTGGTGGGTCTTGTAAATGCATCTAAAGTCGTTTGTTGCGCTTGCCGCGTTTCTGGCTTCCTGGCAGGCGCGGGCGCCGCTGCTGAGGGGGTATCCATAGCGCCGCGCCACACCTCTTTCACCATGGCAAAGTTGTCCGCCTTGCGCTCCACACGCGCCGATCCAGGCTCCAGCTTGAGTGGCGCGTGATAGCGGCGCGGTGGCGGTGTCGTCGGAAGCGTGCGCGCAGGACTCATGTGCGCGAGCTTGCGATACTTGGGCAAGTGCGCGTCCAAGTCCTGCTGCCAGGGAAACAGGACGCACTCATCTCGCCTCGTTTTCAGAGGCGTCGCACTCGTGGAGCTTTGCGCACGTATCCACCCAGTGCTGGGCGTTGCCTGCGGCGGCGACGACGACGGCATCCTGCAGGCTCGCGGCGCCGCCGAACCGCGCCAGTGGCGCGCGTCGGAGAGTCGCGCGTTCGATGGAGGTGTGTGCCTCTACGCGAGGGCCATGGAGTTTACATCCACGTGACAGCCACACGGCCAGGGAGAGAGCAACACCGGCGCCAGTGTTGGTTTCTCTGCGCTCTTGTCCACCCGCGGCGCCCCCCGACGATGCCGGAAGCGAATGGCGCGTCGAGCAGCTCTGCTGACGCGATACTGCACATTTCGCCTGATGACTCGGATCTTGTGGATTTCTCCCTCACACAAGTGCAGGACACCGTACTGCCGACCACCAGCGCTGTGCCAAGCACCACAACACCGTTGACATCGCCAGCGCCAACGTTGCCGGCAAATTCACTGCCGCCCCTGGAGCATGGACTCATTCCTGTGTCAACGCGTTTCTGGTTCGGTGTGTTCAGGGAGCTGGTCGACCCAGACTTGCTCAACAAGGACGCGCTCGGCACAACTCGTTATGTCCCGGCCGACGTGCCGCTCTGTGAGCGCCCGTCTAAGCTCCAGTGGTTTTGTATTGATGATGATCTTGTGTATATGAGCTTCTCAAACGACTGGGGTCCTTTGAACATTGCCATGTTCTATCGATTCTGCGTCCATGTCCACCAGATGCTCATGGACCCCCACATGGACGGCACGCACCTTGTTCTGTATACGAGTACGCACCCTCACCACAAGGCCAATGCTGCGCTTCTTTGTGCGATGTATGCGATGACCATCGACCACATTTCTCCCGCCGATGCATTTTACCCATTCAGCGAAATGGAGTTCCAGCCGTTCCGTGATGCAGGATACGGCAGGGCAGACTACAGTCTTACGATCCAAGATATCCTGTATGGCGTGCGCCGCGCATTGGATCATGACCTGCTCGACCTAACGACCTTTGACTTGGAGTCGTATGAATACTATGAGCAAGTGCATAATGGCGATTGGAACTGGATTACGCCCCACTTTCTGGCATTTGCCAGTCCCAAAGACCGAGCTTATATGTCCACGCTGGCGTCCCAAGGCCCCCATGCTGCAGCGTGCATGGCAAAACGCATGCCTATGAACCCTGCCCTGCGCAAGACCGTCGAGTACTTCCAGGACCATAAAATCACGCTCGTCGTGCGACTGAACAATGCCTTGTACTACAGTGGAGCCTTTGAGCAGGCCGGCATCGAGCACAAGGACATGTACTTTGATGACGGCTCCAATCCATCCGATGAAATTATCCGTGCCTTTATTCGCGAAGCTGACCGCACCATCAAGGCCGGCGGCGTCATTGCCGTGCATTGCAAAGCAGGTCTTGGCCGGACAGGTGTCTTGATCGGTGCCTATTTAATTTGGCGCTACGGATTCTCCGCCAGTGAAGTCATCGGCTACATGCGCCTTATGCGGCCCGGCTGTGTCGTGGGACCGCAGCAGCATTTTATGTACGAGAACACGGCCAAGTGGATTCAGTGGGGCGCTGAAGACAGACTGCGTGCAGAGCTGGCACGAGAGCTCTCAGCGACTGCCGCGCCACAGACACCCGCACCCTCAAAACGGGTCGTAGACGCGCCTGCCACGGCGCCTGTCAACCGTATGGCCAAGACGACGCCCTGTGTCGGACAGCCACGGAAAAGCCCCACGTCCAAGCGCCGGCGTTTGGACGAGGTGCCAAGCTGCTTGCGTGTACCCTCTGACGAGTCTGATGCTAAGACTGTCGCGGCACAGCTGGACAGTGCACCCTCATCGCCGCGCACGGATGCCGAAGTGCTTGGCGTGCTGGACCCGGAGCCTTCGCCGACAGCGACGTCGACTACCTCGACAGCAGGCGAGAAGGCTCCTCGTCTTGCTCAGCCAGGGACCGCCAGTCCCACACGAGCACGGCGGGTGATGACGCCATCTCAGCCCAGTGCTCTCAGCCCCACGCGATCGCCTATGCCCAAGGTACGCGCCTCCCCCCGAACGTCGCCTGCTCGTGTAGGCACAGAAAACCGGCCACCGACACTCCGCTCGACCGTTCGCAGCCCGCGGGCACGCACATAGACCACAAGATCCTACAAAGCACTGTCTACACAATACCCCAGAGATCCTCGAGACTGCAGCAAAACTTGCCGCAGGCAACACTGGCACTCAGACTGTACTCGCTGATGGAGATCTTTTCATCCACAAACTCGTCGGCGAAGTTGTCCTCGCCATGTGCCATGGCACCCACAAACACGGCAATATTGCGATCAGATGGTATGGTGGCGAGGTATGAAGACAAACGCTGCACAGGCGCATTGTACGACAGAGTGATCTTGTGTGTGTTGGCGGGGAAATAATCCGTCACGGGGTTCTTGATCACACGGAGCAGCTTCTCTGAACCCTTGATCGAGCGGATGCTGAGCCGGTGCAGCAGCTGCACCATGAGACCGCTGAAGCGCTTGAACGTCCGTGGAATACGCACCTGTGGGTTCACCTCGATGAGCACGCCCTTCGACGTGTGGATGTACACCTGCAGGAGGCCAGCCTTGTTCAGCGGTGAGTCCAGCAGTGTGAGCAGGCACTGGTGCGTAATGTCAGGACGTGCTTCCGAAATATCGCGGCCCATCTTGGCCAGCACCTTCTGGTGGTCGTCGCAGTTCAGTAGCGCATACTTTTCGCCGGCTTCCTTATTGCCTCGTGCATGCGTGGCACTGCCGCTAGACGCTTTGTACGTCTCGAGGCACGCCTGCTCAAGCACCACGATGAGACGAGGCTGTGACTCCTTTTCTGTATGCGTTTTGGGCAGTTTGGGCGCCATCGGCACAAGTGATGGGCCCACGCGCGTACGCTTGGAAGATGCTGTAGCCATCGTCTGCCGCAGCAAAGACGCCGGCGTGTGGGGTGGCGCGGTGGCAGAGAGCCGCGACTTTTTCGACGTACTCTCACCAGCGTCCGCTTCCTCTTCCGCATCCTTCTCTCTTTGGTCAGCTTGATTCTCCTCAGGTGTCTCTGGCATGTCTTCCTCGGGGCCAGCCGTGTCTAGGTATGTATTGCGCAGCGCCGCAAATGAGCGTGAGGCGCGTGGCTGCCGCTTCTCTGGTTGTGGCATCGTACCGCCAATCGGCCTATGTGCTGCTGGAGCACTGATGGTCGTGCGAGCTCCTTCATCATCGGACGAAAAGTAGTCGGACTCCGACATCGTATCCACCAAGAGCCCCGTTGGGTTGGAAGAAAAAATCACTTTTTTCATCGCGCCTCCATATCCATCGCGACACCAGACAGAAGCGCCCTGTCTACAGCACGTGGCAATGTAGGTGTGTGATGCTGACTCCGCGCGTCGCGGCACGGTGCGGCGCGGCTCGTCCCACAGCGACCGTCACATTGGCCCGGTTCCCCTTTTCACCGCAGGACTGGGTGTGACATGCCGCCGAACGTGCCAGAAGGTCAGATTTTCAAGGCAACGTATTCAGGTGTCCCCGTGTACGAATGCATAATCAAAGATGTGGCTGTCATGCGCCGCCGTAGTGATGCATGGCTGAATGCGACGCAGATCCTCAAGGTCGTCGGACTCGACAAGTCACAGCGCACGCGTGTGCTCGAAAAAGAAGTGCAGAAAGGTATCCACGAAAAGGTACAGGGCGGGTACGGTAAGTACCAGGGCACATGGATCCCGATGGACGTGGCCATTGCTCTCGCAGAGCACTACCGCATCCGCGACGTGCTGGATCCGATCATCTCGTTTGTGCCGTCTGAGACGTCCCCTCCCCCCGCACCGAAACACGCCATTGCATCCTCTGGACGGCTGAAAAAGTCAGCCCATGACATGCTCGACCCCTCTGCGTCGCGTCTGTCGAGCGATGAGAACAGCAGTGAGATTTTCCCGGCGGAGGATGAAAATGGATCGGAGGGTAGTATCAGCCCATCACCCAGCGATGTGAGCAGCTCGAGTCGCACGCCCAGCCCCATTGCGGCGGACGGAGCAAAAATGGAATATCATCCTTACACTGACCCGCGTAATACGACGGCTATGTACACGCCGAATGGTCGCATGCCCACAGCCTATGCTCCAGCAGCGTATCGTGATCCCTATTCCGTGCCTATGCAGCCATCCTACGACAACTTGGATCCTCAGGCGCGGTACGCAGAGATCATTCTAGACTACTTTATCAGCGAGACGACGACCGTGCCTCCGTTGCTGGTCAATCCTCCGCCCGACTTTGACCCGAACATGAGTATCGATGAGGACGAGCATACGGCCTTGCACTGGGCATGTGCTATGGGACGCGTGCGTGTCGTGAAGCTATTGCTCACGGCCGGCGCTGATATGTTCCGTGTGAACAGCAATGGACAGACGGCATTGATGCGGGCAGCCATGTTCAGCAATAACTACGACTTGCGCAAGTTTCCCGAGCTGTTTGAGCTCTTGCACCGCAGCATTTTGAATATTGATCGGAACGATCGCACCGTATTTCACCATGTGGTGGACCTCGCACTCAGCCGTGGCAAGCCCCATGCAAGTCGCTACTATCTCGAGACGATGACCCGACGTCTCGCTGAGTATGGCGAGCAGCTTGCCGATATTCTCAATTTCCAAGACGATGAAGGCGAGACGGCCTTAACTATGGCTGCACGCGCGCGATCAAAGCGGCTCGTCAAGCTGCTGCTGGAGCATGGTGCCGATCCCAAGATCCGCAATCGCGAAGGAAAAAATGCTGAGGACTATATTGTCGAAGATGAGCGTTTCCGTGCAAGTCCTGCGCGTGCTGCTAGCTTACCATACGCGCCAAATACGAATGCCCCCCACACGTCCGAGGCAGGGCAACGTGCGGCGGGCCGATCTGTCGGTCTGGTATCGACCCTGCTCCATGACTTGGCGGACAGCTACGATACTGAGCTATCTGTGCTTGAGCGGAAACTGACGCATGCACAGACGCTGCTGATGCAAATACAGAACGAGATTTCGGACAGCAGTCGCATGGAAGCCACACTTGTACCCAAAGGACAAGAGGGCGAAGACGCATCCGCTCTACAGAGGCTTGCATCTCATTACCTCGCTAGAAAGCGGCATGCAGAAAGTATGGATGCACAACATGCATGGGATCGTGTGCTAGAGCAAGTGCAGCAAGCCCGCCCTGATCTCACGTTAGGTGAAGCACCGACCGCTCCCACGGACGTACAGCTAATATGTGCGAAAAGCTCTTCGGACTCCCTCTACACCGAGCTTACCATGCTTCGAAAACGTGCGGATGACATCGTCAAGCGGTACGGCGCCATGCAACAGCTGCACTTTGATACCGTGCGTGAGGAGGATGCAGATCGTACTATGGCCATGTACCGCCGCCTCATTGCGACTGGATGCGGTGGTATCCCCACATCGGAAGTCGATGCTGTTGTCAATGTACTTGGTGATTTGCTAGAAGAAGATCAACGCGCGAATGCAGCGCCTGCGCCGTGATTCCCCTAGGTGTTGATGTGTAGATAGCCCCGTTGGTACAGCCTGAACTCTGTGGAGAAATTTGGGCCCATTGTCTAGACCTCGATTTTTCTTCCACCGACCGCATGGCGCCGAAAAGTGCGCTGGAAGTGCGGCGCGAGCGCGCCGCACAGCAGGCACAGCAGACACCGCTGGTACCACAGGTACAGGCAGAGGACGAACCGTTCGCGTCTCCGTCGCCGCCCCCTGCACCGGATCCCGATGTGGTGGATACGAGCATGACGTCTGATGTTGACGTGTCGATGACCGAGCCTATGAAAGCAGACTCGCCACTCGTGACATCTCGTCGCGTCCTATCCTATGCATCCAAAGATCAGTGCATTTTGCAGCATGATTCATTATGTTGTGGCGTACATGACGAATCGATTGTGGTGCGCGGCACATGTATGTTGCAGGTCGTACGCGGTGCCGTGCTGCTTGGCGGGGCGCGTTTGACGCCGTCCTCGCCACCGCATCCCATCTATGCACCGGAGACCTTTCCGGCTGCTGAGATACTACCTGTCCCATATTCAGCAGACTCCGAGCACCCCGACATCCTCCCGCACTATGGTACGGTAGTGCGTCTGCAGAGCATAAAGTGCGGAATTGAGCAGTTAGCTCGAGTATGTCCCCTTGCTGGCATGGATCCATTTGCGCTGCATAGGGCTGTGCCTGGGTGCACATTCACGCTCGAGTCAAATGCATCAGACACACTGTGTGTGCCGACAGAATGGCGAGACGTGTATGACGAACTTGGCTCCCTACCTAGTCGCGTGCCTATGACGCTCGCCGTGCGCGGTGGCAAAAACACTGGCAAGTCGACACTCGCTCGTCTGCTTCTTCATGCCTTACTCACGAACGGGGAGCACCGCTTCGTCGCCTTTATGGAGCTGGATGTGGGCCAACCTGAATTCGGCCCGCCAGGTATGCTGTCGTTGCACGTGTTTGACGCGCGACGTGAGAGTGGCGTATTTGGTCCAAGCTGGTGTACGGCCCGCGTGCCTGTTCGTGCCCATTTTCTGGGCGATGTCACGCCTCGCAATGATCCAGCGCGGTACATGGCTGCGGTAACAGACTTAATGGAGACGTACCGTCAGCATTTCGCCTCCTATCAGTCGACGCAGCACGTCGAAGCGCTTCTGCACGTCTCGGAACTGATGCCACACACGTCTCGCGCATCGCACACGATACCCCTGATTGTCAATATGCACGGCTGGGTCAAGGGGCTAGGCCTGGAACTTGTGCAGCATGCCACAGCCGCGCTGTGCCCGACACATGTTATCGACTTGGGCGCCATGCCCCTCGCAGACACCACGCATACCATAACGCCCTTTGGTGATACGCTCGTCGGCCTTGGCGCCATGCCCGCGCGCCGGCTCAATGCGGCTGAATCGCGGACACTGAGCCTTCTTTCGTACCTGCACACGACGCGTCTCGCTCAAGTCGGCGTACATGCGCACTGGGACTTTGCGTGCGCTCTTGTGGCACAACGTCCGTGGATCGTCGATGTACATGCAGGACTAGGCGCAGGATGGGCCACGCTGGACACCGGTGCACATGTCGACGAGGCCCTTTCGTTGCTGGCCATGAATGGAGCTATTGCTGCGATTGTACAGGCACCGAGACCTATTTCCCGTGAGGAATCAGACAACGAACCGGATGTGTGGCATGTGGCACTACGACGTGGCGCCGTGCTATCTGCTGTCGCCTCGCCGCCGGCCCTAGGCTTGGCCCTTGTGCGCTCCATTGACATGGAGCGGGGCGAAATGCACCTATTGACCCCGTTGGACGGCCACATATTGAAGCGCGCCCAGGACGACACTGGCCTGCCACTCGGTCTCTTGCAGGGCGCTCTCGACGTGCCGTTCTGGGGCGCCTTGGACTCGGATGCGTATGCTGATATCGTGCAGTGGCGTCACGACCGCCCCGCGCCCCTGCTTGCAGGCGTGCCACGCGAACAAGTGCCCTATCTACTGTGGCCGAGTGAGCTGCTGGGCATGCAGAACGAGGGAGCGGAACCCCTCGGCGCACGGCCTCGGAAGGTGCGGCGCAATTTAATGCGCCGCCGCCAAATGCATCCTCCATAGGCGAAAGATATTTTTTTTGGATACCCACGACGATGAGCGGCCGCCGAGTCACCACGGCAGAGACTGCTGTGTCGTATTTTTCAACACCCGCTGTTGATCATGCCGTTGCTGGTGTTGTCGCTGGCACCGTATCGACGCTGTGTATGAATCCTCTTGACCTGCTCAAGACCCGCTTCCAGGTCAATCAGTCGGCGTTTTCTGCCGTGCCTACGGAGCGCTCGCCCTTTTATCAGGCCATTGCACGGCGGCGTTGGCTGTACTGGGGCATGGGAGGCAGACAAATTGTAGATATCGCTGATGGGATCTATGGCATATACAAGAATTACGGATGGGGGGGCCTGTACCGTGGCGTTGTGCCCAATGTCGTCGGCAATGCCTCTAGTTGGGGCCTGTACTTTCTGTGGTACACGATGTTCAAAGAGGCTATGGCGCCTCAGAAAGAGGGTGCTGAGCCCACGCGCCTCTCTCCCGGCGGCCATTTGCTGGCAGCGACCGAGAGCGGTGTCATCACCGCTATCATGACGAACCCGCTCTGGGTTGTCAAGACACGCATGTTTACGACAACGATGGCTGAATTACCGCTGCGCCCAGGCGTGAATGGGTCTGTCGCCGGTGATCCAGCGCGTGCGGGTCTGGCGCAATATCTTCGGGAGCCTGGAGCTGAAAGGCCGGTGGCCTACCGTGGCCTGCTCCATGGTCTCGTGCACATCTTACGAACGGAAGGCATCGTGGGTCTGTACAAGGGGGTAGGTCTCGCGATCCTAGGCGTATCCAATGGTGCTATTCAGTTCATGGCGTACGAACAACTCAAGCAGTGGCGATCCATCTCCCAGCTCCGCCGCTCTGATGCTACGCGAAAGAACGCGTATTCTGAACAGGAGCTTGACAATGTCAAATTGAGCAACACCGAGTATACCATCCTTTCAGGTGTTGCGAAATTAGTGGCCATTACCCTCACGTACCCATATCAGGTGGTCCGCTCGCGTGTCCAGAACCACGCGACGGCTCATCTTTATCCGAACGTATGGACGTGTGTCAAGCGCACGGCCCAAGAGGAGGGATTCCACGCGTTTTATCGCGGGTTTGCCACGAATGCCGTTCGCATCTTACCCGGCACTTGTGTCACTTTTGTCGCGTACGAGAATGTCGCTTGGATGCTACGCACCGCGGCTCAGGCTCGTGCTCCCGCCGTCACAACGTCAGCATAGTGTGTATTATGTATCTAAGGAAAACCATTGCTGTCTAGCCACGGATGGAAGTGCCCCCTTCCTCTGCCGGTATTTTTAGGGCACCCGTGCCTTCGAGCACGGCCTGTTGCCGCTGCGACTGATCCAGGCCACTGACGTTGGGCACAGGTACATCGCCGTCACCCGTGCCCGAGGGCGCCGGCTCTTCTTCGGGGTACGCGCCGGTCGGCTTGGCGCGCCATGTGAGATGTTGTGGCAAGATATGCTGTGGCAGAACATGGCCAAGGTGGAAGGGCAAAATCGCATCCTCATCAGCACTGCCACGACCGTCAGCGTGACTGACGACCGGCTCAAAATCAGCGTACTCTCGCTTGCTGTCAGGGAAGTCCACACAGTTGAAGTCCCATGTCTTGAGTCGGATTGCACTGCCACACGCCTCGTTGGTCCACCGCGAGGCATAGGTGAGTGGCGCATACCGACCGAACTCGTACAAAGCCCACGCACCTATCGCGAGCGTCACGTACAGACGTACCATAGGGCGCAGGCGGCTTGAAAGCAGGTCGTACACAGCAGCCGTGAGCAGAATGCCAATGTACAGCGCTGGGAGGTAGTGGTGCAGGAATAGCTGACGCTTCATAAGGAAGAAGGGCACGTAGTGGGCCGCATACGCTGCGGCGAGGAAGCCGCAAATGCGGTCGTACTGCACAACAGTCGTGTGCGTAAAGTCCTTGTATCCGCGCTGTGCACGCAAGATCAGGAGCACACGAATGCCTGCGTACAGCAAAACGCTCGCCAGGACCGACCACCACACCATGGGGTTACCAATCAGATACACTTGACGGTGATTCTTGACCCAAAAGTTAATACCGCGGCGCATCCAAGGCCATTGATGTGGGCGCGAGCCGTACGAATGCTGATCCACAATGTCGTTGTTCACCTTCCACATGACCTTGTTCAGCTCGAGAAACTTGGACAAAAAGCCCGGTCGCTCATAGTTGATCATTGGAGACGTCTTGGCATCTTGCAATGGATGCTCGCTCGTCTCAAAGTACCACAGCGAGTTCTCCATCGGAGGACTGCCGTTGCACGTCACCTCTTGTTGGTCATACGCCCAGTTCGGGAGACGCACATTGTGCGAATACAAGTAGCATCCGAGCATCGCATGACGCAGACGGAAGATGGTGCGTAACGTAATAGGGCGATTCTTGTCAGCCGAACGAATGCTCCTGGGCTGCTTGTAGATTTCAATGACCCAGTTGTCGTTAAAGTCACCACCGAATCGCTCACTCGGAAATCCGTAGCCCGAAACCTCGTTCTGATAGTCGCCCGTACTCACGGGTGGGCGGTGGTTGTGATGCGAATGCAGTCGGACCATGGTCTGCTTGTGCAGGAATCGCACCATATCGCCGTCCTTCACATGCGTGATATTGTGGTAGAACCGCGTATACTCATCGTCCGGTGTGACCGAGTGTCCATCTTCCTTTCTCTCGTACTCATCGTCTCTTGGCGCGAGAATCATGATCCACTCGTTGTTCTCGTCCATGAAGGGGTACAGCGTGATCTGTTGCTGCATACTGCCCGTTTGATACGAGTGTGAATGCGAATGCAACGCACCACCTAGCGTGTTTAGGTGCTTGATACGCACCGTCGAACCAAGTGCCACATCTGCAAATGTGTCTGGCATGGAGTTGTCCTTGAGCGTTTGCCGGAAGGGCCAGCTCATAAACGACTCGCCGTCGCCAGGCAGGGACAACACCTTGAAATGAACGGCAAACGTCAGCATGTACACGACAAGCGGTACGACACCGAGACACACAGCACGCGCACCCACATGTCGAGCTACAGTCTGCACGGGCAAACGCAGATTACCGAGATGATACCACATTTGCACAGCCACAGCCATGGCCACACTCACCATCGTAAACAGGCCCACCCACTTGCAGCTGAGTCCTAGTCCCAGGCACACACCTGTAAGTGCCAGCATGGCCCACCAGCGACGCGAAAAGGCGTTGCGCGCGTCCAGCTGACAGAAATACACCCAGGAACACAGCGACGCAGCGACAAAGAACACGAGGGGCGCATCAAGCAGGATGAATCGGGACTGCGTCGTCAGTGCATTGTCGAAAATGACGAGCAAAGCGGCCAGCAATGCTGACGTGGGGCGCATCGAAAGGCCGCGGACGGTAAAGTATGCAAGAGGGACGGTCAGGGTCGCAAACAACGCACTGACCGAGCGCATCGCAACGTAGGGGACCTGCTCCATATCCGGCGCCGTCAAGTACTCAAGACCAATCTCACGGAAGCTGTGTTCACCCCTGAAGCCATGGAGCCACGCTGCCAGCGTAATCAACAGCTTAGCCAGCGGCGGATGCACATCCATAAAAAACTTGCGCGAGAGGTACTTGGACGCAAAACCACCAAAGTGTACCTCGTCGAACACGACGCTGCTAGGTCTCTCAATATGGTAGAAGCGGACGATCAGAGCCACGAAGGTGAGTAGTCCCACCAGAAACAGCTCAGCACGTGTGATCACAGGCGCCGCGCGATGCAGCATTTGCTGAGCGCCTTCGCTGGCTGCAGCTTGCTCCTTCTCCGTGAACGAATCATGCTTGCGACTCTTGTCATTCACATGAGCTTGGGCTAAGTCTTGCGACGGCTGTGAGGACCGTGACCGCATAGACGATCCGCGACCCACGTCCATCAGTGACAAGGAGAACGGTAGCCTGCCAGGATCCATTTTGGCACCCAGTAAGGCCCGTTCGCTGAGTCAGCAATGCAACGCCGCACCTAGCAACGCACTCCACCTGCCACCTCTGTCTTCGATGTCGTCCGCCGCTGCATGGCATGCGGCGAAACGAGCGCTTCGACAGCGCATGAAAGCAGTGCTCGAACAGATACCAAGATACGAAATTGAGCAGCAATCAGCGTCTGTGGTGGACCACATCTTGCGTCTTTCCTGCTATGAACGTGCATGCACCGTCAGTGTGTACCTGAGCATGCCATCTGGTGAAGTCGATACGTGGGAGCTGTGTCGCCATGTGCTTCGACAAGGAAAGCGCCTATACATACCAAGATTCTCCAATGTACAACATGGTGCTGTGGCCGCACGTGCCGCCCACGAATTCTCGACGGACATGAGCATGCTGCGTATTATGGACTTGGAGGAACTAGAACATGGTCTTACGTACAACAAGTGGGGCATTGCCGAGCCTTCGCTTACGCTTGCAGACGGGACACAGCGCGAAGATGCGCTTGATCCTACGACAGGTGGCTCTGGACTAGACCTCATCATCCTTCCAGGGGTGGCATTTGATCTACATGGCGGCAGACTTGGCCATGGCAAGGGGTACTACGATCGGTATCTGGATCGAACAAAGAAGCAACAGCCACAGTCACCACCAGTCACGGTGGCATTGGCGCTTCGTGAGCAGATTGTTGGGACAGTGCCCCATGATGCAGCGGATCAGCTGTGCGATACACTCGTGACACCTGACGGCGCGTTCTAGTGCGTCAAGTTTCTTGTCGACTCGAGTGTGACGCCACCCAGCACAACGCTTGCTAACAGCGCACGCACAAACGCACGCCGATTGGCTGCATTGGCCAGAAATGTCAGCCGCGTATTCATGCGACCTAGCAAACGTAGCGCGATCCATGGATCACCTCGTCCCGATATCTGTCGCAGCGCCGCCACCAATAAGCTAGCCACGACAAACAGCGACGAAAGGTCAAGCAGGATGCGCAAGACAAGTCCCACCACCAACGCGGCGAACCTGAAAGGAGAGCGGATGAGTGGCCACAGCGAGTATGGCTTCGACGACCTTAGGCCATGTGCACGCCACGCCTCGTAGCTCGGCGTGGGTGTATCGTCAGGTCGCATGACCAGTCCCAAAAACGCGCCAATATCCTGTAAAGTGGCGTATGATGCCGCCATGGTATGATGCAGAAAGAGGCGTGGCAAGCTCTTGGATTCACGGCGCGCGAGTGTCGATTCTGTGCGCTCCAGCCGCTCTGTAAGTGTGGTGAGCGATGCTTGCATTGCACGAAGCGTCTGATCCAACTCAGCGCTTTGCGCTCGCGGTCCACGCGGCGCCGAGGAGGTCGATTTGAAGGCTGCTGCTGGGCGTGACGTCGGTGGCGCGCCTCCCTTCACACTCGACCGGCCACTCGCTGACGGCGTGTAACGGCCCATCGGTCCGTTATGCACGGAACGCGTTTCTTGTGCTGAAGTGAAAGATGGTGTCCCGCCACGTTCACTGCCTATCACCGAGTCTTCTGCGCGCACTGCGGAGCGACGTGGACGAGCAGAAGGTCGAGGCGGGGCTGGGGGCTGTGAGAGGACGCCAGGTCTTCGCGTTGAGGCATGCGGAGCCTGCGCCTTGCCCCATGCAGAAACGTCCTGTGGCATGTCACTCACAGTGACAGTTTCGTGGGAGCCACTGTTCGTTTGGGTCGTGTTCGTGCCGTTGGACGACGAAAGAACTCGGTGTCGTGCATCATGTGCCTCCTGAAGCTGCTTGTGCAAGAGCTCCGGGTGCTCATCGTCATCTGTTTCGTTGTCATCCTGGACCATGGATCCGTATGCCCGCTGTGATGGGCTATGATCCACGCTGGACGATACGACACTGGCCGTATCGGCAAGGGTACCGCTCATCACTTGTTCTGCCACGTCGCCGCTATACGCCTCCAGCTCTGCCATAAGTGATATAGCCAACGGTCGATCTTCGAAACGGCGCAAGACTTTCAGCATGCTCTCAACATACAGTTGCTTTGCGTCTTGCGTCGTGTATCCCCGCTGACGCTCCCATGCGTCCCATTTCGCACGTCCCAGCATATCAAACATCCCCGGACGGCGGGACGTAATATCTCCCTCTGTGGCTGATCATGTTAGTCCACGCAGATCGTACCCTGCTTGTACAGTCTGCCGTCGCGTTAGTGCTTGCAACGTACCCATATAGCGCGAGCTTCTCCTCGAACGACGTTTGAATCGGACCACTTGGCGGAAGCGACTGCACGATATCGACCGTACGCTCAAATAGACTCATGTTAGCATACACACACAAACGTACGCGTCAATGACGCGCGCGCTACTGCTCATCACGCCCGCCGTCAAATGTACCAAGTCAAGCCATGCAAGTGTCACGGCTCAACACACGCCGCGCGTCCTACGCACACAGGCCTACTAGGCTTATGTAACATGTTCGGACACAACGACGTCCTCCCAGCCGCGCTTCGAGAGGGACTGGCCACCAAGCCCTTGCTCTGCCGCCAGCATGCCATCTCGAGCGCGTACGTGGGCCAAGCGCTCACTGCGCGTAGTGGCCATCACAACAGGATTGATTGGTGGGCTGTACATGTTTGCGCAGTATGCGCTCGCTCGCTTCAACGATATGCAGGAGCGCCTGCTTCGTGATCGCGTAGCGCGCGAGAACCTGCGCCGCCGATTCCTGCAGAACCAGGAGGATTGCAACTTTACTATCATGGCTCTGCTGCCTACATTAGCGACCCAAATATTTGAGGAGATGGATGTTGAGTCCATTAGCCATGCTTTGCGTGAGCAAAATAAGAAGCCTCAGCCGGCAACACCACCTGCCGTATCAGAGCAGACGGGGCCGAAGCCAGAGAGCGTACCCGACCAACCGGCTTCTGACGAAGAAAAGACGTCAGCTGCGACAAATCCTCAGTCTACCGATATGCCACAAGAGCCCTCCCCCGGCGAAAACCTCGCGACTGACCAGCCCTCTGAACCTGTCTCCGCCGAGGCAGAACCGACTGTTCCCGTGAACGAAGAGGAGCGGCGGGCGACCAAGCTGCGTTTGTGGAATGAAATCAAGCACACATCGTTTGAACGTACATTTACAACTCTATACACGCTCGTGTTCCTATCGCTGCAGATCCACGTCCAGCTCAATTTATTGGGCCGCCGCTCCTACATGACGGCGCTCGAACAGCAGTCCAAGCGCGACGCATTGGGAAAGACGCAGCAGGATGGAAATTATGTGGAAGAGCCGCACTACATCGAGCTGCATGGTGATGGAACGGACGATACTGTCCGAGGCGATGCAAGCGCCGATGAACGACTCTCGCAAGATACAGAGAAAAAGTACCTCACATCCAGCTACTGGTTTCTGCATCGTGGCTGGCGCGAAGTAGCTGCATATGTGCGTCGTGCCGTGCGCGAAGAGGTGGACGATATGCCCCTCAAGACGATGCTTACCTTCAGCCACTTCGAGGCGTTGGTAGAACGGATACGTGATCGTGTGGAAAGGTGTGCTGACAACACTTGCGTGGTATGGGCTGCACCAAATGGCTTCCGTGGTATCCTCTTGCCTGAGTCGGAGCGTGACGAAATGCAAATGCTGCAGGACGCCGGTGCCCTGGAGCCAGAGAACCCGGCCATGACACCATCTCTGCGCATGCTTCTCGATGAGACCAAAGACTACATCGACTCACCAGACTTTGCATCTGTATTCGCTGCCTCATGCCATCACGTCTTTTCGCTCTTTCTACATCACATCGCTTCGTCTTATGGCGTGCGTGCGAGTGAAGTCCGACGCACCGACAAGCCGCTATTGCTGGCCAAAGTCCTGCCTCTCGTTTCTCAGCAAGCACAAGTTGCACTCAATGCTACACCGAATGACTATGTCACCGCCATCGTGGAAGGCCGCGAACTGCGCGCACTGAGTGTGCTCATGTACACGGCCTGGGACGAAGGGCTGGGATGGTAGCCGCACGTGTATGCAGCGTGGCTTAGTCATTGCATGCACGGTCCGACTTTTTTTGTCCAAGTTTAAAAACCCTTTGCAACCGGGTCCCCTGGTGCGCCCTACACCATGACGACGAGTGCAGCCGCGCTACAGTCGCTGTGGGACAGTGTGAGCACAGAAGATGCACACCGTCATGCAGAGACGTTGACAGAGTACATAAACACGAATGGGCTGCGTACGCTGCTTTCTGAGCGCATCCTGGATGAGCTGCTGGACAAGCTCAAGGACAAGAAGCAAGCCCATCTACGTGAACGCGCGGCTATCGGCCTGGGTGCCGTAGCCTCCAAGGTGGCAGGCAAGAACGCGCCTATGCCACTGGGTGCAGAGCCATGGCTCGTCAAGGCCATTCCCCCTCTGCTTGATGGATATGGAGATAAAAATGAGGCAGCGAAGAAGGCTGCTGAAGGAGCCATGGGGGCTCTTGTGCCCCTGTTTCCACCAGAAGCCGCTGCTGAACTGCTCGAAATGCTGTACAGCGTCATTACTTCTGGAACGGCCAAGTGGCAGGCCAAAGTGGGCGCCCTCAAGATTATCAGCCGCCTCGCTGACCTTGCGTACGAGCAGGTCGGTGATGAGCTCACGCAAATCACGCCTGTCTTGACGCAGGGCATGCACGAAACCAAGGCTGAGGTATCGAAGCAGGCCATCAAGACGGCTACGAAAGTGTGTGGTGTCATCGACAACAACGATATCCGTCCATTCATCCCCGATCTTGTCGGATGTATGGACCGTCCGGATACTGTGCCCGACTGCATCAAGAAGCTGTCATCTATTACATTCGTGGCCGAGGTGACGGGACCCGCACTTGCAGTGATGGTGCCCCTGCTGAGCCGCGCCTTGAACGAGCGCAGTCAGACTGTCCAGCGCCAGTCGGTGATCATCGTCGACAATCTGTGCAAGCTGGTTCGCGACCCACATACTGCTGCAATGTACCTTCCATCGCTGCTCCCTTCTGTCGAACGTATTGAACAAGGCGCTAGCTTCCCCGAGGTGCGTGAACATGCCAAGAGTGCCGTGCAAACGCTTCGCGCCGCATTTGCAGAGGCAGACAAGTCGAAAGACGATCCCCACAGCACCGACCCCGTGGCCGCTCAGGCGGCGGACCGTGAACATGCGCTGCAATGCCTCGCGAAAGCCGTGCAGCCGCACGTTCCTGCGGGTATTGTATTCTCGGCTCTGGGTGACTCGTACACGCGCACAGGCCTTGAATACGTTGCACGTTTGCTCGTCCGCCTCGCTGACAAGCGTGTGGTGCAAGCGGAGCCCTGGAACGACGTATATGTCCTGCCATACTTGCGCCGTGTGTGTGAGACGCCCGAGGGCGCGCAGCAGGCGACGGACGTGATCCGCGCCGAGTTTGAGCAGCGTGACCTGGATCGGTTTGGCAAGCCGGAAGACGATGGCAGTGAGCTGGATGGAGAGAAGCTGTGTGACACTGTCTTTAGTCTCGCATACGGTGGTCTGCTGCTGCTGAACCACACCCGCTTGCGCCTGTACCGTGGCCATAGGTACGGTATCGTGGCTGCGAATGGCAGTGGCAAGTCGACGCTGCTCAAGGCTATGCGCGACGGCAAAGTTGAGGGATATCCTGAGCAGGACAAGGTCCGCACGGTCATGGTCGAGCATTCACTGCAGGGCGAGGATGGCTCCAAGCCGATCCTTGACTTTGTGCTGGGCGACCCCAAGCTGAGCCATAAGAGCAAGGAAGATGTGGCTGAGGCTCTTCGCTCGGTCGGCTTTGATGACGAGAAGCAGCAAACGCCTGTGGGTAGTCTGAGTGGTGGTTGGAAGATGAAGCTGGAGCTCGCTCGAGCCATGCTGATCGGTGCTGACATTCTGCTGCTGGACGAGCCGACGAATCACTTGGATGTGCAGTCGGTCAAGTGGCTCGAGAACTATCTTGTATCCAACACGAATGTGACCGTGCTGATTGTGTCTCATGATTCCAGCTTCCTTGACAATGTATGCACAGAAATCATCCACTATGAACACAAGAAGCTCAAGTACTACCACGGCAACTTGTCTGCGTTTGTCAAGACGCGCCCGGAGGCGAAGAGCTACTACTCGCTCGCGGCCACGACTGTCAAGTTTACGTTTCCACCGCCTGGCTCGTTGATGGGTGTGCGCTCTAACACTCGTACCATTCTCAAGGCGTCGCATGTGTCGGTGCACTATCCCAACATGCCGCGCCCGTCACTTGTGGACGCATCTGTGTCTGTGAGTCTGTCAAGTCGTGTCGGTGTCATTGGCCCGAACGGTGCGGGTAAGAGTACCCTGATCAAGGTACTGACTGGCGAAATTGTGCCGAACGAGGGCAAGGTCGAAAAGCACCCGAACCTGCGCGTCGCCATGATGGCCCAGCATGCCTTCCATCACCTTGAGCAGCACCTGGAGAAGACTGCATGTCAGTACATCCGCTGGCGTTACCAAGATGGCCATGATCGTGAAATCACTGAAAAGGCGACCCGTAAGATGAGTGCCGAGGAGGCCGACCAGATGAAGGTGCCGATCGTGTCGCAAACAGGTGAGAAGCGCGTGATTGAGTATATTGTCGGTCGCAGCAAGCTGAAGAAGAGCTACCAGTACGAAATTAAGTGGGTCGGCTTAGAGCACCGCTACAACACATGGATTCCCAGAGAGCGTCTGCTCGAGTTGGGCTTCTCGAAGCTTGTGCAAAAGTTTGACGACTTTGACGCGTCGCGTGAAGGCGCGGGTAGTCGTGATCTGAGCCAGAAAGCGATCCGCTCGGAGCTGGAGGCTGTCGGTCTGAATGGGGAGATCGCCGAGAACAATGCCATGGGCGGCTACAGTGGTGGACAAAAGGTCAAGGTTGTGCTGGCTGCTGCTTTGTGGAACAATCCTCAGGTGCTCGTGCTCGATGAGCCCACGAACTATCTGGATCGCGAGGCCCTGGGCGGATTGGCCGTGGCTATCCGTGAGTGGGCCGGTGCGGTCATTATCATTTCGCACAACCAAGAATTCATCAGCGCGCTGTGCCCCGAGATTTGGAACGTGGAGAACGGCCGGATTGTATCGAAGCAACGCACTGACATTGCGAGCGAAAACTTTGCCGATGCATCACAAACCAGCACGCCTGCGGGCACGGAGCCCAACAGCGCTGCTCCCAGTGCGCCTGGCAGTGCCGCTCCCAGCGCACCTCAGAGCGGAGATGAGAATGACGAGGAAGACATGTCGAAGCTCAAGGCAAAGAAAGGCAAGAAAAAGCTCACCCGTAACGAGAAAAAGGCTCAAGAAGAGCGCCGCCGCTTGCGCCTGAGCCGCTGGCTCATGTACGGCGGCGAGCGTGAACCAGACACGGACGATGAGTAGGCTTGTCATGTAGCACGTGATCATATCCTTAGCTTCCAGCGCTCGAGAGCCTGGGTGTTGTTATGCGCGACGATAGCAGCAGCGAGGCACAGGTGCCGCTGCCCGTGCATGCTGTGAATGCATCGTCACGGTATGTGGTGGCGCTGACTGCTGGTAACATTTTGGTATTTGATGCGCAGACAGGTGAGAGGCGCGGGGCGCTGGACACATGCGTGGATTCGAATGCTCCGATACCGCCTCACATGGTGTGCTTCCCACGCATCTGTGCTATTTCGCCCAATGAGAAGTATGTTGCTATTGCTTCCGACGACAAAGCTCTGCGTGTGTGGTGCATCGATGACCTGGAATATGGAAAGGAAGTGTTCGTCCAGCCGCTGGCCAAGCGCGCCGGCACGGTGCATTGGGTCAACGACTGTGAAATGGTGGTGGCGGACAAATTTGGTGATGTATGGAGCTTTGTCATCGATCCATCCCATCCAAAGCAGGTACAGAGCCTGGCCGATGCTGATACAGACGTCGCATCGTCTGGTGCCGCCTCGGCCCAGGGACCCCGGCCCAAGTTGGGTCATGTGAGCATGATAACCTGCCTTGCATTCCTGCGCGATGCCTCCTCTGATACGCCATCCACGATCGTTACTTGCGATCGAGATGAACATATCCGTCTCTCGCGCTGGGGACCACACCGGGCAGCTCATATCGTGCAGCAGTACTTGCTTGGGTCACGCAGCTGTGTGGGAGCTCTCGTTGTTGTGCCGGCAGACCGCGCTGAAAGCGCTGGCTTCCCATGCTCGGGGAAACCTGTTCTTATCACAAGCGACGGCGGTGCATGCTTGCGTGCATGGTGCAGTGATGCGAATGGCAGATATGCGCTGCAGGCAACTTGCCACTTCGCGGCGGAAGCCATGGCGCAGTTTGTCTGTGTCGATGCTGCCGTGGAGCGCCGCCGTGAAAAAACGGCCAACAACCTGGCCCACAAAGGCGGTTTCGATGCACGGGAGCCTGAACCAGCGACCAAGCGTGCTAAGCGCGATGACTTGCCCGAAGAGGATGCCAAAGCAGGCGGGACTTCGCTTGTGATCCATCAACTCCTATATTTCTACGATGGCGAGCACGACTGGCTCGTTATTCGGGTCGAAGGCGCTAAAGCTCTCTTCACTATTCGTCTGGATCAGCTTACGTCCGATGTATCGGCACCTGAACTACCTGTGCGCGATGCCTGCGCGCTGGATGCCCCGATCCTCGATACATCGCTCGTACATGAAGAGGGGCGCATCGTGCTCTGGGTGTGCTGTGACGATCGGCCAGGCATGGGAACTGGCCCGCCTGTGAGTAAGTGGACATGGGATACCGATCATTTCACGCAGGATGTGGTGCATGGTGATACACCTTTGCACACACTCACTTCGATCCAGGCGTCGAACACGACACGAGCCACCGTGTCGCATGCCGTCCAGTCCAAATTGTGCCTCTACTCGCAAATCATGACTTGGCCCAAGCCACCGCAGACAAACCCGGATGGCACGCCTTTCTCCTCCTTTTTCCTTAGCCACCAGTCTGATCAAGTATCGCGCGGCATGCTGGACCGCTTCCAGTCGGGCAAGCGTGCGGCCGGACGTGCCAAGAACCAAGCCAGTATTCAGCAGCAGTTTGGCGGTAGCTAGTTTTCTACGACCCTAGTCTGAATCCGAGTCGCTATCGTCGTGAGGACGTGCGTCATCTTCCTCTTCGTCGCCATCGTCGCCTTCATCATCGTCGTCGTCATCGTCGTCCTCGTATACGACATTGGAGGGCTTCACGCGCTCGCCACGCATGAGGGCCATCTGACCCGCAATGGTATCCTCTTCAGGGTCGGAAATCTCGTCCTCCTCATCGGGTCGAGGCACGATGGGCTCCGACACCGTCAGTTTCATGACCTTGACGACACGCGAACCCAGGTACGAGTCGGAGTTGACCTCGACTTGGAAAGTGTAGACACCTGACTCGGGCGGCGCAATGATGGGTGCCGTGACGATACGTAGTTGCGTAGTGCTCATGTCACCAAAGCGGGTCGGCGACATAATAAGATGATCGGATTTGGGATCGCCCATTTGCATGAACCAACGAGGCACACGCTCTTCCATAAAGTAGGGCGCATGGACGTAGCCCATGGGCTCGCGACCTGCATTGGCCTCGTTGAGCGTATCTGCTTCCAGTGTGCCGGGACGCACACAGTCTTCGCCATACTTTTTGTCGCGTGCATCAAGACGGCGTCCGTTGCGGAGGAGCGAGCCGTCCCGCTTCAATGGAAGCAGACGCAGCTTCAAGACGAGGTGCATGAGGGAGCCAGCGTTCACTTGCTCCTCGCCCACCACGGTATAGTACGCGTCCACCAACTCAAGGCGCGGCCATTCGCCCAATGCACGCATACACGTGGTGTATTGCTCCTCAGTCAAGCCGTCCTTGTCACGCATAAGAATAGCACGACGTTCTGCATCAGGTACTTTCCACAAACCCTGCAAGCCATGCTTGACAACGGCCTCAAGGGGCACGAGCGACTTGGCCAGCGACAGTGTCATGTAAGGCAGCTGGAGAAGCTCCGACACACGGCCACCGTGAAGTGGCACAGCTTGCACAAAGTGAGGAAGCAGGTGACGAATCTCGTTCGACTGTTCGAGACGATTATGAGCAGTGCTTATGGCCAACAGGCTCATAAGCATCTTTTCAGCATAATGGCCCATCTCCAGCTTGATTTGTTCCACATTAGCATTACCCGAGTCGATACGGTATTGGTACGCTGTGAGAAGAACCAAGGCGCGGCGCACATTCTCTGGCACGTCGTTTGTCACCAGGTCGGCATCACGCAGCTCACGATATGCATCCAATGTGCGCTTCTCAAGCTCATTGTACGCTGGCAGATCCCTCTCACGCAAGCGATCCACAAAGTCTCTGGAGAACTCTTCCGTTTCAGCCATCATGCGTGGAATGTCATCCACATGGGTGCTAGGCTTCAGGCGCAAAAAGAACGAAAGCGCTGTGGCGTTGAGGACGCCGTCTTTTGTTCGCGAACGCGAACCGTACCACCAGCGCGCAACAAGAAGAGGCAGACCCACACCAAAAATGAGGCCGTACACCAGAAGCACGAGCACATTGTGTTTGCTGTCGACAATCCACGTCGGCAGCGCAATACCCATGGTCATTTCTTGGCGGCCATCCGGGTTGCCGTATTCCTCATAATTCTTGCGCGTGGCTTCATCGGTAAGCGACTTGTACGCTTTGGTAATCTCGATATAGTGGGATTCAATCTCTTCTTTGGTCTTATTCGAGTCACTGCTCACTTTGTCGGGATGAAACTCCAAGCTCAGACGGCGATACTGGCGGCGGATTTCACGCTCCGTCGCAGAGGTGGCAATGCCGAGAATCGAAAATGGATCGTATGCAACAAAACCAGAGTTCTTGGCCACTTGAATGACGCGCTGGAACAAATATGCCACGGCAGCCCAGCCACACACTAGAATCAAGCCACGCACGATCGACGAGATGGGCGACGTGCGCATGAGCTTTTGAACATGACTGTGCTTGTGGCCACGCTGGTCCAGCCAGCCATGGATAATCGCTGCACGTTAAATCAGATGTCATCACGTACCTGCATCGCGCTTGGGTCGGAGAGAGCGGTACGTATACGGCACCATAAAAGCAAGGAAGGCTGTCAGTGCAAACGTCGTGAACTGGCCACCTTCCTCATCATATTTATATCCTGACATGGTAATGCAGCCCGCGGTCGTTCACGTTGCACTGCGAGTGCTTGATTAGAAGGGGCAGAGTGGACAACTCAATGTGGACTGCCAAGCGTGGCTAATCGATACCTCTACTTCGCCCACCACCAAATAGGCACACGTCTGAGTTGCGACAACTCCACGTGTCACTGACTAATGGCACGCGCAGCGGCGTCCAACTGGCGTCGTCCCAAGATGGAAACCCAGTCGTCTCGCGCGCGCGTGAAAAGTGCAGCGAGCGCCAGAGATCAGCGAGGTCGACGACTTGACGGCACCAGATACTGTTTGCGTGTTGTGAATGGGGCTAAATTTTGTGAGTCCACCGGTCGCTGTACCTGTGGACATTTTCATGCGCACGCATGGCGCACGCATTATGGATAAGGATGAAGAGACTCCGCAGTGCACGAAGCGTGACGGTTACGACATCTACCTTCCGAATCATGTCGAACGTGTGTCTCACATTGCAGTCGATGTGGGTGGCTCACTTGCAAAAGTCGTTTACTTCACTCATGCGCCCTCTTCGCCTGTGTCCTCCGATGGAGGGAACGAATCGGATGTTTCGCGCCAAGGCACATTAAAGCCAACTAACTTGGGCTCCTCATCGCTGTTTCACCCGACGAGCCTGCGACAGCGCTCGCTACCGGAGCAATTTCCTGGTGGACGCCTTAATTTCACCAAGTTCGAGTCCAGTAACATGGACATGTGCATGGCATTTCTCCGAGAGCTCATTGAGCGCAGCGCTTTGGCGAATCAAGTCACGATAGAAGAAATGCAAAGAAGTGTGAAAATCATGGCTACAGGCGGTGGTGCGCACTTATTTTATCAACGCTTCAAAGACGAACTTGGCGTTGAGGTGCAGCGGGAAGATGAAATGGGGTGCCTCATTACAGGTCTTAATTTTATGACGTTGATCCCTGACGAGGTATTCTGGTTCTCTGACGATCTCGTGGACGACCTGTATAAACGGCATCCGAAGTCATCGCTCAATATGCGCCGTGGCGACTCGAGGGTTCTGCCCAGCCAAGATGCTAACCTTCCCCGACCCAGTCCCACTCCACCGATGTATGAGCCTCTGTTTGAAAGTGAACCCACACCTAAGCTGCCTTGCTTGCTTGTCAATATTGGCTCCGGTGTCAGTATTCTCAAGATCGACGAATCAGGAAAATTTGAGCGTGTAAGTGGCACGAGTCTAGGAGGTGGTACCCTGTGGGGACTGCTTGGTCTGCTGACCGATGCGAGTAATTTCGACGAGATGTTGGATCTGTTTGAGCGTGGCGACAATAGCAATGTCGACATGCTTGTTGGTGATATCTACGGGCCAGTGGGATTAGATCACCTAGGCTTGTCAGCGTCGACCATTGCATCTAGTTTCGGCAAGGTGTTCCGCTGGGATAGACGCAGTGCCTCACCTGAGCAAGCCGATGAAGCCCGTACAGCGTCAGAGCGCCGTCGTGCGCGATTTTCTCAAGAAGACATCTGCCGCAGCTTGCTGTACGCCATTAGCAACAATATCGGCCAAATCGCTCACATGAATGCCGAAAAGTACCAACTTGATCGTGTGTACTTTGGTGGCTGCTTTATCCGCGGCCACCAAGCCACTATCGCAACACTCTCTTACGCTATCCGCTTCTGGAGTAAAGGACGTCGTCGTGCCTACTTTTTACGGCATGAAGGCTACCTGGGGGCTATTGGCGCTTGGGTGCGACATATCGCCTCCGACTCGTCGGTCGATCATCCACCCGAGCCACCGATCCAGCCCATGCTAGCCGATGCGCTGAGTATGAATCAAATGGACCAGTCCCCTGTGACGCCAAGTGCTGCTGGCATGTCCCCTTCATCCGCACGTACTGAAAACCAAACTTTGTCGGACCTCTTGAACGAGCTGAGTATCATTGACCAGTCCACCATGCCGTCTGACCCCGACTCGATCGAGAGGCTTATGCTGCAACTAGACCGTGCGCATAATGTGGCCAATGCAATCGAGTCCCGTGTCGACCATTTGCTGGAAAAGATCCAAACGTTGCTGCCGAGAGAGACGCCCGCTTGAACACACCGCACCGCATTCTCACGTAGCCGCTGTCTAGTATTTGTTGTATAGTACAAAACCTATTAAATTGGGTATGTTTTTGTGAGGGCCTGTTACTCGTCTGCATTTGGCAAACGACCCACGACTTTCACAGCGTACAGGCCGACCATGCGCTTTTCTAGGCTCGTTAGCATCCCGGTTACGCACCAATTCGCTGCCATTTTGCGACCCAGCTTTCTTCGGGCTGAAGCATGCATATGAGTCCATCAAAGTTGGACGTCGTAAAGTCCGCTACGCGTTCCTGGCTGCCTTGCATCTATCGTGTTAGTCACGGATGGCACACGTGCTGAATACGTACATCCAGCATGTCTTGACAGTTTGGGCATCCTTTTGCGTGAAATTCTGCAGCTGTTTGTGCATAATGGCAGCGCAAGCAGGCACGCAGCTTTGCAGTCGTAGACATGACTTGGTGTTTTATGCAACGCGTCGTTGCACGTCGATCGGTGGGACCAAGCTGTTTTGTCCATTCATTTGCTCTTTCGACCCCTGGGACATGATGACATAATCACACGCGATCCGTGACCAGGGCGCAGTGCCTCAGTTGGTTGCAACCTACGATGGTGTACGACGACCGTGGGCAATGGGATATGAAGCCTGAGCCACCACGGCATGAAGGAAGCCGTGGATGGTATCGTAATCGTGGTGGATCGCGAGGACAACGCCGCGGAGATTCACGTCACGGCCCTTCGTCAGGTGCATACGGTCCTATGGACCGTGGTCGCATGCAGCAAATCGAGGCAACCCGTCAAATCCATCAATCTCTTTTCCACTTAGGAAGCGATGAAGGATTCCAGAGTGCTGTAGAAATCCCAAAGGTTTGTGCATGGCTGGAGACACAAGCTCTTGAGTTCCCGGTGGCCGTGCTTTCTGCTTTCCGGATTATGGCTACTGAGCAACCACAAAAGACAGCGCTAACGGCCGCTATGATTGCACATCTCGTGCTCAAGCCGGGAGCGCACTCCACTGAATCTGGCAAAGCATCTCTTGGTATGCGGGTGATGGAGCACCTCATCCACATGTTCGGCCAGGATGTCGACGCACACTACTGGCGTAATGCTCGTCTTGTGTTGCACGTGTTTGTGGCACTAGCTCCGCTAGGTGTTGTATCATCTGCTTCGCTGAGGCGTACGATCAAAGCATTCGTGGACGTACTATCGAGCGATGGCGTATCTCGCGATGTGGCTGACCCGGCAGCTGACTGCGTCATTGAGGCTATGTGCCGTGGCGGCACAGATCTCATTCAGCCTGAGCCTGGTGCATTAGAAGCTTTGCCTTCTGCTAGGGAAGAAATGGATGCCATTGTAGACGGCATTAGTCTATACGGCTCGCAGCGAAACAATGCTGCAATCCAGCTCATCTCGCCGTTCCGCCTGGACGAGCCTCACGACTTTCTCGACCAGGATGGCTTTATGGACCGTGTTCGTGCCTTGCAAAGCTTGAAGGAACATGGGTACGTTCGTCCAGCTTTTCTTCCTTCAGCGTGCGATTTGCTTTCCGTGGATGTGTCTCCAGCGACAAGCACCGCGCCTGCTGAACAACGCACTGCTCACCTTCCCGACCTACATGTCGCTCCTATCCGCAGCACGGCCTACGATGAGCTCGATGACGACCTGCTTGCACCCCCCAAGCGCCTGCAGACAGGCAAAGGTACGCATGAGACTGTGCGTGTGCGAACGGGTGCCCCATCTCTAGATGCAGCAGCGCGCTGGTTCGGCTCGAGCGTGCCTGCTATTGGCTCTGTGGAAGGAGTGGTGCTTCGTGGGATCGTGCAGGATATTATTGATCTGTACGTGATCAACCGCAAGGAGTGCGCACATGTGCTTCTTACGCTTCCACAGTGGCTGCGTCGAGGCACTTTCGGCGGCAAGATTCCGCCTCATATCGGCATTTTTGGCGACGAGCCTGAACCTGAAGTGTCTGCGGAATGGATGCTAGAGGATGTACTTCTGGAGGGTGCCCTCTCTACGATGCTGCTTCTTCCTCGGCCGCCACAGCTAGAGCTGTACTACTCGTCACTGATGCGCGAAATCGTCACATTGGCACCGCAGCAAATTGCGCCCTCAATTGGACGCACGATTCGCCGCTTCTACGTGGCCAGTGCTGACGGTGTCGTGCGCGCCGAGGTGCTGCGTCGCGTAGCTGACTGGTTCAGTGTTCATCTAAGCAACTTCAAGTTTACTTGGGCCTGGAACGAATGGGCTGACGACATGACGCGGCCCTGGGCGCATCCACGTCCAGCCTTGGCGCGCCGTATCGTGGAGCTCGAAGTGAGACTGGCATACTATGACCGTATCAAAGGCACCCTGCCGCCCGACATGGAAGCGTATATTCTGCCTCCCTTTGAGCCTTCACCGAATTTCGTCTACAATCGGCCGTCGCATTCGTATCATGGTATGGCTGAGCAGCTATTTCAGTCTATCAAAGCTAAGGCCAGTGTGCATGTGGTCCAGGCAGACCTGCAGAGCTTCCAACAGAGCATTTTGGCTCCTGCGACCGACGTGCCTGATGCTGACGATACACATCATGTCGATTCTCCGGCAGAAGCAGAGCGCGTCGCTAGGGATGTGGGAATTCAGACGCTGCTATTTGCCGGAAGCCGCAGCTTTTCGCACCTTCTTAACGTGATCGAGCGGTACCACGAGCTGCTTCGTACACTGTCACAGTCACCCGAGGCGCGTGTGTCGATTCTGCACAGCACATGTGTCTTTTGGACGCACTCACCGCAGTGGTTCTTGATCGTGTGCGATAAGCTGCTGCAATATCGCATTGTGGAGCCTTTGGATGTGGTCACCTTCGTATTCTCTGAACCATCGGGCGATGCGGTTATGGAAGAAGCGTCTCCCTTCGACGTCGCTTTGCACGCCCCTGAATGGGGCAACCGTACACATCGTGACTGGAGCTCATTTCATTGGTGGGCTGTGCTGCGTCTCACTATGGACAAGGTGATCGGTCGTGTAAATCAACTTTCGCGTCGTGTCCAGGACCTTCGTCGCGCACAGGCTGCACCTGAGGCAGCCACTTCAGACACCGCACAGCGTCACGCTCCGGCGACATTAGACGAAGCGCAAGTGCATCTCGATGCTGTTCAGCTAGAACAACGAAAAGTGCTTGTCACCATACTCTCCAAGCTTGTATCGTACATCCAGGAGCACGGTGGCAATATTTCATTATCCGATGAAACAGACAGCTCCGGATGGCAGTCGTGGTGGGTGCGCGAATGGTACCATGCATTCGTGGCAGTGTACTATGACGTGATCGCAGCCAATCGAGAGACCATTTTGGCGAACGTATTCGCTAGCGCTGGCACAGATGACACATGCGCAGTTCTTTTTGAACAAGCCTGTGCTTTGGCGCAAACTGCGTAATACCGGCAGGTCATCTTGCAAACTCATTCTTGTTGCATATGGGTATGTTGGGACTATAGGCGGCGTGGCCGTGCAGTCCGGCTTGCTGGTGAAGGTGATGCGTATGAACTACCAGAAACGTTTTGGTTCCTGCCCGCTGAGCTCGACTGTCGCCTAGCAGAGGCACTGCGAGTTGCTCTAGGAGTACTGCTGGCACCTTCTTCAGTAGAATTAGACACACCACCGGACTTCACATCCTCTGCATCCACTGATTCACGCTCCTCGGCTTGGCGTTGTTGTCGTCTCGTTGTGATAGGCCGGGTCAGGGTATCTGAAATGTCCGCTTCACTTTTGGCATTACGACGCCGCTTACCGGCTCGCGTAGGCACAGCGACCGCACCATCCTTCACACCAGTTGCAGCATCTTCCTCCTCATGCTGTCGCTTGCGCGTCATTCTTCGTGTGCTTGATGCAAGAGACGGGCGAGGATCCCGGTCGCAGCTCCTGTGGCTACCAGTTGCCGGATCTGGATCATCGTCTGAAAGGTCATCTTCTGACGTGGAAGGCACTACACAAGTAGCATCTTTCTGGATAACATGGTCTGCGGCTTGTTCTTCTAAGCGACGTGGCTCCAGTAGTGACTCAAACATGATCCTGGGATGCAGCGCAAATTCTTCTTCATCTAATCCCTCCAAAACCCTCGTTCGAGCAGCCTCGTTGGACTGAAGCAGCTCTTTATTTTTCTCATAGTTTCTTAACCATTTAGGTTCAGTATCATCATCAGACGCATCTTCTTGCTCGTTAAGTCCCTCCAAATTGTAGTATTCGCCAAGCTTGTCCCATACGTGGCACGGTAACAAATCACGCAAGTCAGGGTTGCCTGACATGGCCTCGAGCGCATTCAGAATGCATACCATGTGAAAATGTCTATCGATACCCAATGGACGATAAAGAGAAATGCAACGCAACAGTGCAATCTCCGCAGCATCGTCCCAAGCGGACGACATTGCATTTTTCGCCATTTCAACTCCTGGTTGCTGTGAAGGAGAGCGCAGCTATGTTCTCCACAAGCGCCCGTCAGGCGGAATAGACACGGGTTCGACTCCACATTAGTGTTGGTAACTACGACGAATTGAATTACTCAGGCTCTCCTTCTTTTGATACGGCCCACCATTGCGGCATGCACGAGTAACCCTCACGAGCGAAGGAATCTTCCGGATTACATGTGCATTTTCCATTGTCGTGGTATAGCTTACGGTTTGTGGGACAGTGACCCCATGGAGCATGATAGTAGCCAATATCGTCAAAGTGGTACAGCTGAGATCGGTTCAGAAAAAGGGAGGCGGCAATGCTGTGAACGGGAGCGTCACCCCATCTCTCATAGAAAAAGCCACCCGCTTTGTCAAGATGATTGAAATAGTCTTTGTATTGCTTGCTTCGGAAAAAGCGAACATCGCCAATCTCAAAGTTGCTCCAAAAGTGGCACAAATTATAATTGGCACCATGTAGATCGTCTTGACCAGTCAGAAAACGCTGTGCGTTGTCTTTGGGTAAGTATTCAGGATGCTGCTGCACAAAAGACATTGTCTCTTTCCATAGGGTGGGAATAGTCGCATCGTATTCGTGTAGTGACATTGTGAAGCCATAAGCCTTATTGTTTAGTTGCATAAACACGAAGGGATCATAGTCAATGTCGCACCAAATGCGAATGTCAGGCTCAACGCGCCAGTAATATTCGATACCGAGCTGATATGTCAATGGGTGCTCAAAGAAAAAGCCACTTTGGAATCGGCACATGTGACGGTACGATTCCGAGTCCCCGTAGATGATGCCATCCTGCCCCATTTTTTCGCGGGCAGCAGCTGCTTTATTTTGATCAATCCAGCTAGGATAGCTCCAATGCTCTTTTGGAACAAGTCCAAAGTATACGGGAGCCCGTGTCATTTTCCTAACACCTTGCTTGAATTCAGCGGTGAATGGCACGTCGTTCAAAAAGATCCAAGGGTAATTGAATTTTCGGTTAAAACGGTACTCAACCTCCATTATACTTTGCCGCATATCATCCAACTCCTCGTTGCGAGTTAAAGAAATAAAAGCGGCTTTTGCCCGAGGTGCTTTGTTGATCTCAGCAGGTGTAAAGCTGGGTGGCATGTAGTTCCCTGCATTGTTCTGTGTTGCATAGCGGCCTAGATCATAAACATCTTTGACATTACCCATGTAATTGTATTGTGAAGCCCCTTCTGCAAAGCCAGGGCGCAATGACACAGCCGGAGGGCATGTGTGATTTCCAAATAATTTCGGAAACGATTTGAAATGCGAGGAAATTTTACCAGGCTTTGGCGATGACATAGACGCATATGTTGAGACAAGTATGACAATCAAACATACGGCGACGACAATGAGTAACCTCTGCGGCCGCCGCGATACTATATCTAAGAATGCCATGATGGCAAATGAATACAGTTGCGGAGACATCGCTACTCTGGATTTGGCTGCGTTATTAATACACAAGGATGACATAATTACGGACAGGTACATCGTACATACATAAATAAATCACACACAATCTGCGCAAGTCGACTTAATTGGGATGATGTTGAAGTAATGCTCTAAAATGGTTCTTACTCGGGTGCTCCTTCAACGGAGAGGCTCCACCATAGCTTATTGCATGACCAATCGTCAAAGTCAAAGGAGTCATCAGGATTACAGGAGCATTTACCATTGTCGTGATATTTCTTTCGATTAGCAGGACAATGTGCCCAGGGCGAATGCTCATAGCCAATTTCATCAAAGTGATAAATTTGTGAACGATTCAGGAGGAGCGAAGCAGCAATGCTGTGCACCGGTGCATCACCCCATCGCTCGTAGAAGAAGCCGCCAGCTTTGTCAAGATGGTCAAAGTATTGCTTATACTGTCGTCCACGGAAGAAGCGCAGATCACCGATTTCAAAATTGCTCCAGAAGTGACACAAATTATAGTCAGATCCATGCAAGCTGTCTGAATCAGTAACAAACTTCATGGCATTGTCGGGAGCAATATATTCAGGATGCTTCTGCGCAAACTTAAGAGTCTCTGACCACAGCGTCGGAATAGTTTCACTGTACTCGTGCGTGCTGATAGTGAAGCCATAAGCTTTGTTATTCAATTGCATAAACACAAACGGGTCGAAGTCGACATCGCACATCAAATGGACACCGGGCTCAACACGCCAATAATACTCAAGACCAAGCTCGTACGTGAGGGGGTGCTCAAAGAAAAAGCCACTTTGGAATCGGCACATATGACGGTACGATTCCGAGTCCCCATAGATGATGTCATCCTGCCTCATTTTTTCGCGGGCAGCAGCTGCTTTATTTTGATCAATCCAGCTAGGATAGCTCCAATGCTCTTTTGGAACAAGTCCAAAGTATACGGGAGCCCGTGTCATTTTCCTAACACCTTGCTTGAATTCAGCGGTGAATGGCACGTCGTTCAAAAAGATCCAAGGGTAATTGAATTTTCGGTTAAAACGGTACTCAACCTCCATTATACTTTGCCGCATATCATCCAACTCCTCGTTGCGAGTTAAAGAAATAAAAGCGGCTTTTGCCCGAGGTGCTTTGTTGATCTCAGCAGGTGTAAAGCTGGGTGGCATGTAGTTCCCTGCATTGTTCTGTGTTGCATAGCGGCCTAGATCATAAACATCTTTGACATTACCCATGTAATTGTATTGTGAAGCCCCTTCTGCAAAGCCAGGGCGCAATGACACAGCCGGAGGGCATGTGTGATTTCCAAATAATTTCGGAAACGATTTGAAATGCGAGGAAATTTTACCAGGCTTTGGCGATGACATAGACGCATATGTTGAGACAAGTATGACAATCAAACATACGGCGACGACAATGAGTAACCTCTGCGGCCGCCGCGATACTATATCTAAGAATGCCATGATGGCAAATGAATACAGTTGCGGAGACATCGCTACTCTGGATTTGGCTGCGTTATTAATACACAAGGATGACATAATTACGGACAGGTACATCGTACATACATAAATAAATCACACACAATCTGCGCAAGTCGACTTAATTGGGATGATGTTGAAGTAATGCTCTAAAATGGTTCTTACTCGGGTGCTCCTTCAACGGAGAGGCTCCACCATAGCTTATTGCATGACCAATCGTCAAAGTCAAAGGAGTCATCAGGATTACAGGAGCATTTACCATTGTCGTGATATTTCTTTCGATTAGCAGGACAATGTGCCCAGGGCGAATGCTCATAGCCAATTTCATCAAAGTGATAAATTTGTGAACGATTCAGGAGGAGCGAAGCAGCAATGCTGTGCACCGGTGCATCACCCCATCGCTCGTAGAAGAAGCCGCCAGCTTTGTCAAGATGGTCAAAGTATTGCTTATACTGTCGTCCACGGAAGAAGCGCAGATCACCGATTTCAAAATTGCTCCAGAAGTGACACAAATTATAGTCAGATCCATGCAAGCTGTCTGAATCAGTAACAAACTTCATGGCATTGTCGGGAGCAATATATTCAGGATGCTTCTGCGCAAACTTAAGAGTCTCTGACCACAGCGTCGGAATAGTTTCACTGTACTCGTGCGTGCTGATAGTGAAGCCATAAGCTTTGTTATTCAATTGCATAAACACAAACGGGTCGAAGTCGACATCGCACATCAAATGGACACCGGGCTCAACACGCCAATAATACTCAAGACCAAGCTCGTACGTGAGGGGGTGCTCAAAGAAAAAGCCACTTTGGAATCGGCACATATGACGGTACGATTCAGACCCCCCGTAGACAATATCGGCCTCTTCCATCTTTTTCCTAGTCTCGGCAGCCTTGTTCTGGTCGATCCAGCTAGGATAGCTCCAGTGCTCCTTGGGCACGAGCCCAAAGTGAATTGGTGCGCGGGTCATCTTTCGGACACCCCTTTTAAACTCGTCGGTAAAAGGGACATCATTTAAAAAAATCCAAGGGTAATTGTACTTCCGGTTGAACCTGTATTCAAACTCCTCCATACTTTGACGAAGTTCTTCGAGCTCAGAGTTACGCACAAGAGAGATAAAGGCGGCTTTAGCTCGAGGTGCCTTGTTAATCTCTGCAGGATTAAACTCAGGCGGAAAGTAGTTTCCATGAACATCCGGCACGGCGAGCTTGCTGAGCTCTTCGACAGAATCAATGTTGCTCAAGAACTGAAACTCATTTCTGTATTTCGACTCCGTAACGCCGGGGGGACAAGTTTGGTTTCTTAAGAACTTGGGAATTTTTTTCAAGTGCTTGTGAATGTGGTTAGCATTATCAGAAGACACAGAAAAAAAGGTTGATATGAATACGATCAGGAAAAAAGCAGCCACGAGAGTAAAGAGCCTCTGTGGCCGTCGCAGAATGTACTCCAGCATACGTGACAAAACCACGACAAGCCCCTACGGCAGGCTGAGCGTTCATGCATGGCCTGGTTCGTTTGAACTCTGGTACGATACTACAAATGCTTACGTCATCTACAGTCCTGATCGGCCTCGGCCATCAACGTGCTTGCATCATTCGTGGCACCAGAAGAGGTGTATTAATAGGCAGTCGCTAGGCCAGTTGCTGCTTCGGAATGCATGCGACACAAGGACTAGCAATGCAAGGTCATGGAACCTCTTCAGCACAAGAAAAAGTGCCTAATGTCATTATTCGTGAGATCAATCACACGCATGCTGATTTTATCCTGGAAAATTGCGATCTGAGGTATGTGATACGTGCACGAGCTTACTGACTCAAACAGTCTTGCAAACTCGCTTCGCCGGACACTTATTGCAGATGTTCCCACAGTTGGTACGTTGGGACCGCTGACGATGAAGCTATTGACATGGTCGAAATCAGTGTAAACACGACAGTGTTGCCGGACGAGTTCCTTGCACATCGCCTAGGCATGATTCCCCTTTTGAGCATGGATGCCTACAAAGTACTTATTGATCAACGCGATTGCTCTTGTGAGGACGGTTGCGATCGCTGCTCAGTTGAACTTACGCTCGATGCTCTCTGTACCTCGGATCGTGGTTCAATGTCTGTTACGTCGAAAGATCTCGTGCGAAGCAATACCATCGCGAATATGTACTCAGATGAGTCTATGTTCGGCCCTGTCGCACCACGTCACCCAGACTTCGGCAAGCCAGTCGGCCATGATGACCCAAATGCTAATGGTGTTGTGATCGTGCAAATGCGCAAAGGACAACAAATCAAGGCGCGGTGCATTGCTCGCAAGGGTTTCGCCAAAGAACATGCAAAGTGGTCTCCTGTATCAGCTGTTGGTTTTGAGTATGACCCACACAACACACTAAAGCATACGACTTTATGGTATGAATTTGATGCG